>Ga0164297_10000011_pt1 | contig 252538 bp, 184 predicted proteins | sample GEODES058metaG_FD_113539 | JGI IMG/M metagenome (GOLD analysis project Ga0164297, IMG submission 113539) | Dystrophic lake water microbial communities from Trout Bog Lake, Wisconsin, USA - GEODES058 metaG | ecosystem: Environmental > Aquatic > Freshwater > Lake | place: USA: Trout Bog Lake...
CGCGCAGCTTCTTGATGATTTCCTCTGCTGTGTGTCTCTTGCGTTTCATGTCGTCTGATGGTGCGCTTCGCGCACTTCAGACTCTCATAACATGTGGATCAGCTTTTGGGGAGCAGATCAATCATTCACACATTACTTTATTCGTCGCGGCCATTTTTCCGCACTGCTCCTGGCGGCATGCCTTCTCAGCGAAACCAACGAACAGGTGTGGGGAACGCCCGACATCAACGTCACCAAGGCGGTTTGGAAGTCCCTCTACGGGGTGACCGACGCTCAGATCAATGACTCCACATGGCTGGCGCGTGATGATGATGGCGATGGCATCAGCAACGGGGCGGAGCTCGTGGCAGGGACCAACCCATTTCAGGCCGGCTCAACGCTGAAGGTGGCCTCAACGACCACTAGCCAGACCACTGTAAGCGTGACTTTCTCGTCGCAGATCGGCAAGCTGTATGTCTTGCAGTCCTCCCCCAGTCTGGTGAGCACGAGCTGGGCAGCTTTGACTCCCAATGTGCAAGTGACCGGCAATGGCGCCACGCAGACGATGTCCGCCCCCAAATCGGGCATGAGCAGCTTCTATCGTGTAATGGTGCAGGATGTGGACTCATCAAACGACCAGGTGAGTGACTGGGCCAAGAACTACCTCGGCTACACTGCGGGTGTCCCCATTGGTTCGCAATCCAGCTATGATCACACGCTGCTCGCGACGAGTCTGCAATCACAAAACGTGGTGAGCGTAATCGCTGCGGATGCCTCGACCACACAGCCGCCAGATGCAATCACGGCTGCGGGGGATCTGGGACTGATCACGGTGAGCCGCTCTGGGTACAATCTCCTGATGCCAATCACCGTGCCGCTTAGCAAGACCGGCTCGGCGGTGGAGGGGACTGATTACGCCACACTTCCTTCAGCGGTGACTTTCCCGGCAGGAGTGAACTCCGTGGACATCAAGATCACGCCGCGCTACAACGCCAGTCGGCTAACGAGTTGTGTGATGACTTTGACGGCGGGGGCTGCTGGCTCGACGGGGGCTGCGGGAAATTACTCACTGAGTTCATTGTCGATCAGCGCGAGTGTGACGATCAACCCCGCTGCGAATCCCACCGGAACGGGACTCACGGGCACTTATTTCGTCGGTGCTAGTGGGACCTACAGCAGCGCTGTGAACTTCGGCGGCTATGCCGCGACCTACACCTACACCAATCAGTCGAGCACAGCAGGCACAGTGGTGATCACCTATACTGGCACGACGGGATTTTCGACAACTTATCCCAACAACCGTGTGAACATGGCCTTCTCCGCCGGGAGTCTTGCTGGTGGCACTTATGATGGCATCAAGACCATCACCGCCGTCTCCGGGCAGACGATCACGGTGTCGATTACGGGCACTGGTTTGCCGAGCACGCAGAGTGGCAGCGCCGCCTGCCTGCTGAATCCACCGGTGGTGACGCGGCTGGAACCAACGGTCGCCTTTAACTGGGGGTATGGATCGCCCAACGGCACCAATTTGGTCGCAGGGACCAATTATTCTGTGGCTTGGGAGGGCTACCTTTCACCCTCGACCGCCGGCGCTTATGTGTTTCAACTTGATGCGGATGACAAGGCGCGGGTGTTTCTGGACACTGGCAGCGGATTGGTCCAGATCTTGGAAAATGGCTGGGATGATGCGGCGACGGGAACTTTTAAACCGAGCGGAACGTACACTCTTGCCGTTCCTGCGACTGCGGCAAACCGCTACCACATGAGGGTCGAGTTTGCGCAGACATCTGGGAGTGCGAAGTGCAAATTCCAATGGCAGGTCAATGGCGGCACGTTCGCCAACATTCCCAGTACGAATGTTTACACCAACAACACTACCAGCACGGCGGGCTGGACAGGCACCTACTATGCCAATTCGACGCTGACAGCCCCTGTGGCAGGGACGGAGATAGACAGCGCCATCACCAATGGCAACAACGGCGACTGGGGAACTGGATCCCCTGATCCGTCGATCTTCCACAACTACTTCTGCTGCCGCTGGACCGGACAGTTGCTGCCACAGTACAGCGAGGCTTACACGGTCATCGTGAACGCAGACGACACGGCCAAATTGTGGGTCAATGGGCAACCGATGACGCTGCGACGGCTGACGAATGATGGCCCAGGCGTCACCTACACTTACACGCAAGTCTCATCGAGCAACGGCACCATTGTGCTACCCTACACCAGCGCCGCCGTGAATGTGGGCGATGTGATTCCGTTGAAATTTACCAGCGGCAATCTCAGCACGAGCTACAACATTTCACTGCCCTATGCAGTCACTGCGGTGACCCCAGGGGTGAACTTCACGGTGGCACTCGCCGGCACTGGCCTCCCAGCCTCAGGCACGGGAAGTTGCTCCATTGACAGCACCAACCTGGCCATTGACTGGCCGGTGTATTCCAGTGCCGACCGCTATGCCACAATCTCCCTACAGGCAGGCGTGCTGTATGACATCAAGCTGGAGGCTAGCCAATTCACTGGTGCTTCAAGTACAACGCTCTCTTGGTATAGTCCAAGTCAATCCAGGCAGGTCATTCCCACGACACGCTTGTTTCCGACGATGTCCGGCCTGACGCCACTTACAGGGAGTCCGGCTGCTGGGCCGCCTGCCATCACCAGCCCGACGAATGTGGTCACGATGCTGAATGCAAGCTCGCCCTTCAGTTTGACGCTGACAGCGACTAATGGCGCAGGGGGATTCACTACCAGCGGTCTGCCTTCATGGCTCACGCTGACAAATGGCGTGCTGAGCGGGACGCCGACCCAGGCTGGCACCTACCAATTCACTGTCTATGCCTCGAACGGTGTCGGCAGCACCAGCACCGTGATCACCGTGCAGGTGCAGAACAGCGGCGGCCAGTTCACACGCGAACTCTGGACAACTGGAGTCGCGAGTGCGGCACTCACTGATGTGCCTTGGACTACCGCGCCAACAAGCAGCGACACCGTTACGAGTGCCGAAGACAATACCACGACCTATGGCACAAATACGGGAGAAAGGCTGCGCGGCTATTTCACGCCGACCACGACCGGGAACTACTACTTCTGGCTGTCAGCCTCCAACGCTGCTGAGTTGTGGATTTCCAACAGCAGAGAACCCGTCTGCAAAGTTCGCCGCGCCTATGTGACCGGCCCTACCGGAACCGCCACGCGCACCTGGAACACCGCAACCAGTCAAAAATCTGGCTGGCTCTTACTTACAGCCGGCCAGCAGTATTACATCGAAGTGCTGCACAACACGGGTGCCAGTGGTTCGAATAACAATCTCTCAGTCGGATGGTTTCTGGATCCCACCGGGAACTCCGCAGCGATCTCCAATGGCAGCGCCCCTGCTGCGGCCGCGACGGGAGGAGTGATGCCCGGCTTCGTACTCTCGCCATGGGACAATCCACCCACCACTGCCGTACCGGGAACCCTATACCTCACTAATCTTCAGGGTGCAGCGGGGCTTACAAACATCACCGGCAACGGCAGTGCATTCATGCGCGTCAATGGTTCTACTGCGGTGGTGCATCTGAATTACTTGGGACTGACGTCCGGCTGTGTTTCCCGCCGCATCTATGCCGCGCAGAACGGTGCCAATCCGGTCTTGCTATTTGATTTAGACGCGGAGGATCGCAACTACCCCACGCTGCGAACGTCAGATAGCGGCTACACCTGGAACATGCAGGCATCTGACCTCACCTCGCTAAGCAGCGGCACCGTTTTTCTCAGCATTGCCACCGTTAACAATCCCGGCGGTGAACTCACCGGCACCTTTGGAGCTGTGACTGGCTCGCAAACCCAGCCTGCGCTGCCGAGCTACCCCACCTATGCGGACGACCATACGACGGATGCCGGGGCCGCACGCTTCCTCACGCAGGCCACCTTTGGGCCTGCACCAACGGATGTCACTACTGTGAAGGCGAGCGGCTACCGGAGCTGGATTGAAAACCAGTTCACCGTGTCGGCCACGCACAACGTTCCTTACATCCTCACCAACCTCAGCAACGACCCGCAGAACCCATACCCCAGCACGCTCTTTTTTAACTCATGGTGGAAGAACTCCGTGACAGCGCCTGATCAACTGCGCCAACGTGTCGCGTTCGCCTTGAGTGAAATCCTCGTTGTGTCGGACACCGGAACGCTCAACAACAACGGTCGCGTGCTGGGCGACTTCTATGATAACCTCGTGGATTACTGCTTTGGTAACTACCGGGACATCATCAAGCAGGTCACACTCACTTCAGCGATGGGTCTTTATCTGGACATGCTGGGCAATGACGTGGGCAACAATTCGACAGGGGTTCATCCCAATGAAAACTACGCGCGTGAAGTCATGCAGCTCTTCTCCGTCGGCCTGTATCGCCTGTGGCCGGACGGCTCGCTGGTGCTCGACTCGAATGGCAATGCGGTGCCGAGCTATGATCAAACTGTCATCACCGGCATGGCGCGTGTGTTCACTGGCTGGACCTGGGGCCAGTCCCTCAGCGGCAGCAGGCTGCCGACCAACTTCTATCCCAGCTCCAACTATCTTGACCCCATGGTGCTGGTATCTGCGCACCATGAGCTGGGCAGCAAGGTGCTGCTGGACAACGTGGTCATCCCTCCGGCGGTCGTTACTTTTGTGAATGATACCACACATGATCCGAATCCAAACCCGGTCACCATTCAATCCACAGATCCTGTGCTGGGGGCCGGCAATCTAGTTTCAACCACGATCACGAATTCGTATGACCTCAATGGATTGCGCGACCTTGAAACGGCGCTCGACAGCATCATCAACAACTCCGCCACCGGGCCTTACATCTGCCGCCAGCTCATCCAGCGACTTGTCACCAGCAACCCCAAGCCCGACTATGTCCAGCGGGTGGTGCGTGCGTTCACCGGTGAACGTAACATTGATGGCGTGGCTACCGGTGTGCGTGGCGACTTGAAGGAAGTGGTGCGTGCCATTCTGCTCGACTACGAGGCACGCAGCACCACCGCCGCAGCCGATGTGGGGTTTGGCAAGCAACGCGAGCCGCTGCTGCGCCTCACCGGCCCCGCACGAAGTTTCGCAGCCTCGGGCATCGCCAGCTCCAACTACCGCCAGCTCGCTTACCAGCAGATTCTCATCACCACCCCGACCGCACACAAGCTGACCAATGGCGACACCATCCAGCTCGACACCTTTGTCGATGCCGGAGCCTCCACGACCAACCTGCCCAGCGTGGGTGGATACAGCGTTGGGAATATCACACCGAGCTACAGCACCATCAGTTCCACGGGTGTCGTGACGGTGAATGCGCCCGGATTCCAAACAGGAGACAACGTGACGATGCAGTTCACTTCTGGAACGCTCGGCACCACCACCCCCTACAGCAATGTGCAGTCCTATGCGGTGACCAGCGCGACCACCACGAGTTTCACGGTCAACATTGGTGCCAATAGCGTGAGCGGCAATCCTTCCGGCAACGCCCTCTTGCCCAACAACTTCACTGTCGGAACCACGGGCATGAGCACGCCGAGCTACAACGGTGTGACCAATACCGTGACTATCACTGCATCCGGTTACTTTGCCGGACACCAGCTTTATGTGAAGTTTTTCAACGGGGCGCTGGCGGGTGGCACTTACGATGGCGTTTACACGATCACCTCGGCCACAAGCAATACCTTCAACATCACGCTGACAGGCAGCCCGCCGGCCACCAGCAGCGGCACGGCGTATATCCCACGCTTCACGGGTGGTTATAACATCACCACCGCCAACGGTGTCTCGACCATCAGCCTGCAAACCAACGGCAATCACAATCTCAAGGTGGGGGATTCAGTTTGGATCGACATCCTCGTGGGTAACAGCCCCACTGCCGCGCCAAGCCAGGTGTACACTGTGGCCAGCGTGCCCATGCCCAATCAGTTCACCGTGACAACGCCTTCCGTGGTAACGAACGGCTCGCAGAGCACCACCGGTCAGGCGGTTTATCCGCTGTCCATCACTCCCTGGACACGCTCCGGCACCTGCACCGTGGAGCTTGGCACCTGGAATATGGGCTACAGTCAAAATGACCTGACGCAGACACCGCTCGACTCCACGACGGTCTTCAACTTTTTCTACCCAGGCTATCTTTATCCCGGGGCCATGGCGAGCGCGGGCATGACTACGCCGGAATTCCAGCTCACCAATGATTCCAACACCATGAACCTCACCAACACGGTGACAGGCGGGTTCCTCAGCGGTGGCAATACCTATGGCTTTCAAAGCTTCCGCAGCGGCGGTGGTTCGATCCCCATGGACATCAGTCCTTACATGACGGCGGCGCAGACAAGCGACGCCGCCATTCCCACCCTGGTGGACACGCTCGCCACACGTCTCATCGGCGGCAGTCTCAACGCCACCGCACGCACGGCGATCATCAACTACGTGAGCATTACCAACTTCCCCTACACCACAGGCACCCCCACCACGACCCAGATGCGTGACCGGGTGCGGGCCGTCATCCACCTCATTGTCACCTCCGCCGAATACGCGATTCAGAAATAACCCGTATGAACAAACCGCTTCACGCCCCATTCATTCCTCGTCGCCGGTTTTTGCAGCGCTATATTCCCGCCGCCATCGGTCTGGGCGCTCTGGGGAATTCTCTCCGCGACCTCAAGCTCATGAGTTCGGCGATGGCCGCCGGTTCCTTCTCTGACTACAAGGCGCTGATCTGTGTCTTCCTCAACGGGGGGAACGATTCCAACAACCTGATCATCCCAACCACAGCGGCGGACTGGGCCAATTACAGCGCGGGGCGGGGAGCGCCCCTGGCCCTTCCCAACACTGACGGTAGTGGGGCCACGGCGCTGGCGCTCGCTTCACGCAACGGCACGACGGGCTACCCCGCGAGCGACGGACGCACCTATGGCTTCCACCCGGCGATGGCAGACCTCGCCACCCATTTTAACAACGGCCTTGTCGCGCCCGTATTCAACATGGGCACGCTCAGCTTTCCACTCACCAAGGCGCAGTACACCGGTAAATCCGTGCCGCAGCCGCCGCAGCTTTTCTCGCATAGCGACCAGCAGACGCAGTGGCAGACCTCGCTGCCGGATCAGCCATCCGTCAGTGGCTGGGCCGGTCGGCTCGCAGACCTTTTCTCTTCTCCGCCCGATGTGAACTCGGGTGGCCAGGTGTCGATGGCGGTGACCGTGGCGGGTTCAAACATCTTTGAAGTGTGCACGCAAAACTACGCGCCGCAGTACGCCATCACCACCAGCGGTGCGGTGCAGCTCAGTAGCGTCAGCGGAGCCAGGCAGACCGCACTGCAGTCCATCCTGAATGCCGACAAGCTCTCAGCCGACCTGCAGACCAAGGCCTATGCAGGCGTGCTCGACCACGCCATCAGCGAGGCAACCATCCTCAGCACGGCGCTCACTGCGCAGACCACGCCCAGCAATCCGGCATGGTTCAGCCGCTTTCCCACCACTGTCACCACTCCGAATGGCGGCTCCACCTTCTCCTCCTCGCTCATGTCGCAGATGAAGATCGTGGTGCGACTCATTGAACTGGGCAGCAAGACCGTCGCAAACGGCGGTCTAGGCATGAAGCGGCAGGTTTTCTTCATTCAGGTGGGTGGTTATGACACCCACACGAACCAGACCAATAATGCAGGCCAAAGTACCACCAACAACGCGAACGTCGTCATTGGTGGTCAGGCCAATCTCCTGGCTGAGCTGAGCCAGACGCTCAATGCCCTCATTCTGTCATTGCAGGACATCGACACCCTGCGCGGCAGCGGCTCCAACCTCAAGAGTTCTGTCACCGCCTTCACGGCGAGCGACTTCGCCCGCACTTTCCCCACCAACGGCTCTGGCAGCGATCATGGCTGGGGCGGGCATCATCTCGTCGTCGGTGGTGCAGTTAAAGGCGGAGCCACCTATGGCAAGTTCCCAACTCTCGCGGTTAACGGACCGGATGACACCGGCATTGGCCGCTGGATTCCCACCACGTCAGTCGATCAATACTCTGCCACGCTTGCAACGTGGTTCGGTGTGGATTCCTCCAATATCGGCACCATTTTCCCCAACCTGGGCCGCTTCTCCTCCCCCAATCTTGGATTCATTTGAGGCCAACCGATTGAGTGCCTCTTGCAGCCTATGAACCGTACGCAGGTGTTTTCGACCATTGGCTTGTTGGTGATGTTGGCAGCGGCCATGTGGCTGCTGCCCCATTTACACCAAGAACCCACCATCAAGGCGCCTGTGCCACCAGCTCCCAAGTCTGCACAGTCGGTTGTACCAACGCAGACCAAAGCCACTTTGCCGCCACAGCCTGATGTGGGTGTTGAAAACGAGGCCGCCGCTGATCTTCAACGCATCTCGCGCCTACTGCGGGATTACCGCACCCTCGCGGGAGACAACCCCATCGGCTCCAATGCCGAGATCGTACAGGCCCTTGCGGGTGACAACCTCAAGCATGCCAAAATCCTGCCAGATGAGCTGCCCCGCAACAGCAACGGCGAGTTGGTGGACCGCTGGGGCACGCCTTACTTCTTCCATCAACTCTCCCGCAACAGCATGGAGATCCGCTCTGCTGGCTCCGACCGCCGCATGTGGACCAGTGACGACGTCTTCACGCGCTGAGGCGTCTGGAAGTACGGCGGCGGGTGATTGCGGCACATAAACCGATGAGAATCAGCAGGTGCTTGTGCGGTTCGGGAGCGGATTGATACGTCACCGTCAGAGTGGGTGCCGGGATGCCACCGCCGGGCTGTTCGCGTGAGGCAAAACGCCGCGCCGTGCCTGCCACGCCTTCACTGTCGCTGATGAGAGCGAAGCCATAATTGGTGGAGGGAGAACTGAGCCATGATTGCACATCGGCGACCAAGCCAGGTGATGAGCCCCAGAGATAGAGGCCCACGTTGCCTATGGAGGTTGTGGCGCTGGGAACGTTGGCAAAGTCAGTGCCTATTTGGCCCCCAGGGGTGGACCAGTTCGCGCCGACCGTATTGTAGTGCAGATCATTCCAAGTCGTGTCCCCGGTGGCGGCTGGGGAGCCGGTCACGGCACTGCCGGTGCCTTCGGTCCAGTTTTGCAGCGCACGATAGAGGCTGAAGTCGGAATTCACCGGCCCGCCATGCTGGTCTGGATCAGGCTGGCGAGTGACGTAGAGCGAGACCTGCACAGATGTCACAATTGCATTCGCGGGAAGAGCGCTGAGGTCGAAACGAAACAAGGCGCGCGAGTCGGAATACTGGTTGTTGGTGCCTGAGACCAGCGTCGTGCCGCCCAGATTGTCATCAGGGTGATTTTGATAGATGGACGTGTCCGCCACTGCGGTGGTGACAAAGCTGGCGCTGAATGCTGGCAGTGCCTGCAGCATGAGCACCAGCACGCCTGACCATGCGAGGCGTGTCAGGATGGAATTCACGTGGAGCGCAGCATTCGGCACGGAGAAAGAGTAATGCAGTCGAAGTCACGATCAATGCGGAATCCCCGTCATTGTGTGACACGGAAGAGCAGGAGCCGTGCGAAACGGCGTGTGTTGCCGTTCAAGGATTCAGTGACGTTCACGTTCTTCACCGGGGACTCGCCAGGTGCGTCAGATTCAGACACAAATCCGGTCCCCGAAGGCGTGGCACCCGCTGCGCTCTGCGTGATGGTGTTCCATACCGACAGATCATCGCTGGTCTGCATCTGGTAAGTGAGGTCGGTCGCACGTGGGTCACGACGAAAGGTGATGGAAAAAGTCGTGGTGCTGCCAGCCGTGGCCGCAGTTGCCTGCATGCCAGAACCAGGAGCGTTGGCGCTGAGCGGGGAGAACGCGAAGGCGTACTCAAATGCATTCGTGATGCCGTCGCCGTCCGAGTCAGCATTGTCGTCCACATAGGTTCCAGGTGTTGGATAATACTGCCGCAGCCATGTGTCTCGCCGGCTTAGAGCAGGTGCCACGGGATTGTAGCTGATGACCAGCTTCGGCTGCACGGAGGCGCTGGCTTCGCGGCTGTAGAAGACCCGGGCGGTGGAGCTGGTGCTTTCGTCTCCTACCAGAATCCAGCCGTAGTTGTTCGCTGGCGTAGTGAACCAAGTCTGCACGTCCGCACCCATCTGCCGCGAAGTCCAGAAGTAAGCCCCTAAGTTGGTGCTGACAAGAGTGGTGGCAGATGCCGTCGCACTGAAAACGCCACCAACGGTGGTCCAGTTGGTGGGATTCGAGGCGTCATAAAATCGTGCGTTCCAGGTTGCATCCCCCGTTGTCGCCGCCACGCCAGTCCCGCCGCTGCTGCCAGCCTGGGAGGTGGCCTCGCCCCAGCTCGTGGTCAAAGGGTAGAGCGACATGGTGGCGTTCGGGTAGCCTGCGTTGCTTGCTGCATTTTTCAAATTCAGCGTCAGTGACGCCGAGATGACCTGCGCTCCGCTTGGCAGCCCGGTGGTAAGGTCAAAAGACAATAAGGCACGACGTGGTGACCCGTTGGCGTTTTCTCCAGAGTAAAGGTCGCCCTGGGCGTTGCTGTTGTTGGGAAAGTCCGAGTAAATGGAATTGTCATGCGCCGGAGTCATGGTGGCGGTGGACACCTGCGCCTGAACGATCTTGTAAATCCCACCGGTCGGCAGGTTGTTGGCATCGAGTTCAAAAGGACCGCGTGTGATTTTAGTCGCCACGTAAATCTCTCCCGGCTCATCACGCCCGAAGGCGCAAATGCGTGTCGTGAGCGGATTGCCGCCTACGATCACAAGAGAGCTGAAGGTCCAGTTGCCAGAACCTGGGGGTGTCTCCTCCACTCCGAGCAGAGTACCATTGGAGGAGGCGAGCGACTGGCTGTAGTCGCCAAAGACATACTTGCCCTGCAACGCAGAAATTGCGGTGCCGCGATAGACGAAACCACCGATGATTGCGGCGCCAATCTGCGGCAGCGCTGGTGTGCCAATCGTGACGCCGATATGGGCATACTCGGCGATCGGCGAGATCAGCGGTAGACCGCTGCTTGGTGCCGTGGCATCGTGGGTGAAAGTGCCCTCCATGACACGCCAGCCGAAGTTGCCGCCAGGAGTGATGAGGTTGAGCTCCTCCACTTTGTCCTGTCCCACATCGGCCTCGAATATTTTTCCACTTCCACCCGGCCCATCATCAAAGGAGAAGCGCCAGGGATTGCGCAGACCATACGCGTAGATCTCCTCGCGCACGCCGCCGCCTGCTCCGACGAAGGGGTTGGTCGGCGGAATGCCATACTGGCCGCCGGGGCCGTTGTTCCCCATTGGATCGATGCGCAGCATTTTGCCCAGCAGTACCGTTTTGTCCTGGGCATTGCCCAGCACACCTGAGGGGCCTGGCGAAGCGGTGCCGCTGCCGCCGGTATGTCCGTACTCATTGTCATGCTGGCCGCCGCCGTCACCCACACTGATGTAAAGCAGACCATCTGCCCCAAAGCGCAACTGGCCGCCATTGTGATTCGACTGAGGCTTGTCATAAGCCAGCAGCACGCGCTCGGAATTGATGTCCGCCGTGTTCGGATTCGTGGCGGAAACTGCAAACTCGGAGATGGTGCTGCGGCAGCTCACTGGATTGGTGCCGCTGGCCACGTTCGGAGAAGGAGCGCTGTAAAAGAGGTAGAACTTGCCGAAGCCTGCCAGTGGCTGCCCCTGGCCGTCGCGTTGGTTGAAGTTCGGGTGAAAGACGATGCCCAGCAGGCCGCGCTCTTCATAGCTCGTGCTCATTGGAAAGAGGTAGGAGGTGGGAGCCTTGGGCACCAATTTGGCGCGCAGATCCAGGAATGGCTGGGGGAGGAGCATGCCATCGTGAATGATGTAAACGATTCCCGATTGGTCACAGACAAACAACCGCCCCGAACCATCCCCCGCATTCGCGATGTCCGTGGGTGCGACAATCTGCTGCAGGCTCACCGCTTTGAGCGCCAGCGGAGGAAAATCGGCCCGGCCTGCCGTGGCGAGCAATGAGCTCAGACACAGGATCAAGGATCGGGCGATATTTCCTGAATTCATTCGAAGTGCATTGTCCCAATATCTGAGCGCCGCTGCAAGCCATCAAATGTGATCTTTGCGCTTTCGGCATACGCTTTGTCGCGTGCTTCGGCTCGCGTCGAGCCCTGGGCCACGACGGCGAACACACGGCCACCGTTTGTTTCAAATTGGCCGCTGGCATTCTGCTTCGTGCCGCAGTGGTACACGCGCGCTCCGCTCACGGCTTCCAAGCCGGAGATCACATCGCCGTTGTGAGATGAGGCGGGATAACCGGCGCTGGCGCTGATGAGGCAGATGCTCCATCCGGGTGCGAATTGAATCAGGTCCGGCTGCAGATTGCCCTTCGCCGCCTCAAACGCGTACGTGGCGAAATCACCGCGCAGCATCGGCAGCACGGCCTCGGCTTCAGGGTCGCCAAAGCGGCAGTTGTACTCGATCACCTGCGGGCCGGTGGGAGTGAGCATGAGGCCGAAGTAGAGAAAGCCGCGATATTTCAGGCCGTCCTGCAAGATGCCCTGTACCGTGGGCTGCACGATCTCGCGCTCGATGCGCTGCATGAGGTTGGGGGGGGCGAGTTCCAGAGAAGCCACTGCGCCCATGCCACCGGTGTTGGGTCCCTGGTCGTTGTCGCGGATGCGCTTGTAATCGCGCGCGGGCATGAGGATTTGATATGATTCATCGCACACGGAGGCGAACACCGAGATCTCTGGGCCGATGAGGCATTTTTCCACGAGCAGATCGCCCGCGCCGAAGCAACGCTTTTCCATCACGTCATCCACGAAGGCTTCGGCCTCGTCCTTCGAGGTGCAAACGGCGACGCCTTTGCCAGCGGCCAGACCATCGAACTTGAGCACGATGGGGAGTTCTGTGAGGGCGGCCTTGGCCTCGGCTGCGGTGGCGCAGATGGTGAAGTCGGCGGTCGGGATGCCGTGGCGCTTTAAAAACTTCTTCGCGAAGGTCTTGGATGCTTCAAGCTGGGCGATCTCTTTCCGGGGGCCCCAGCATGGGATGCCAGCCTCGGCGCAAAGGTTGGACAGGCCGCTGTCTTTGACGAGCAGTGCTTCTTCACCCGCCATGCAGAGGTCGATGCTGTTCTGTTGCATCCATGTGATCAGTTCTGGAAGCCCGGCAACGTCCACGCGAGTGGCCAGGGCGGCGATGGCATCGCTGCCTGGATAGGCAAAGATTTCATGCTTTTGCGGCGATTCGCTGAGTGCGGTGATGAGCGCGTGTTCACGGCCGCCTTTGCCAGTAACGAGGATTTTCATGGGCCGGGATGCTTAGCGAGTCGCGCCAGCAGCGCAAGCCTCCTATGGAGTTCAATCCCGCGAGCCGGGAGTGATCTTCATCTCGACTTCCTTGCCTTCGCGCTGGACGCTGATGGTGGTTTCTTTGCCGATCTTGAGATCGCCCATGACGTAGGTGTAGTCGTAGATGTTGGTGATTTCTTTGCCGCCGAGTTTGATGATGATGTCACCGGCTTTGACGCCGGCTTTCGCTGCGGGGCCGATGGGGGAAACGCCGCTGAGTTTGACGCCTTTGATGTCGCCCTGGGCGTAGTCGGGGATGGTGCCGAGGTAGGCGCGAAGACCGGTGCGCACGCCCTGGTTCTTCGGAGCCTCCATGGCGACGTAGTCAGGTGCGGGATCGGTGGTGGCGATGCCGCGAGCGATGAGGCCCATGAGCTTGGCAATCTTGGCGGCGTTGACGTAGTCGATTTTGTCTGCCGTGTCGCTGGGCATGTGGTAGTCGGCATGGGAGCCGGTGAAGGCGTTCAGCGTGGGGATGCCGCGCAGATAAAACGCGGTGCTGTCGGTGGGCAGGTGGGCGTCGTTCTGAGTGGTGATGGGCAGGCCGATGGGAGCGTTGCGTTTTTCGATTTCCTTGGCCCACAGCGAACTGCTGCCAAGGCCCTGCATGACAACTGTCTTCTGAAAACGGCCGATCATGTCCATGTTCAGGCAGGCTGCGAACATGCCGGTGAGTTTTGCGTTTGGATCGCCTTTGATCATCTTGGCATAGGCTTCGACGAAGTGATTGCTGCCGAGGAGGCCGAGTTCCTCACCGCTCCAGGCGGCGAAGATGATGTCGCGCTTCAAGGCGAGCTTGCCCTGCTTCTTCAAGTCGGCCAGCCATTGGGCGATTTCGAGAACGCCGGAGGTGCCGGAGGCGTTGTCATCGGCACCGTGGTGGATCTTGTTTACTTCATCGCCCTTGGCGCGTGAGTTGGAGCCACCGCTGCTGCCGAGGTGATCGACATGTGCGCAGACGATGAGCGGGGCGACGTGAGGATCGGGCTTTTCGCCGTAGGGCAGCACGCCGAGGACGTTGCGGCCTTTTTTCTTTTCCTGCTGGATGACGATATTTGCAGAGAGCGTGAGGCCCTTGCAGTCGATGCCGCCCATGAGATCGCCGTTGTCGAGTTTGTCCTGAAGCGCCTTGAGATTCTTGCCTGCGCTGGCGAGCAGCTTGTCGCCCAAGGCATCGGTCACACTGATGGCGGCGATGCCGCTGGTGGCGAGGGAGGCATCAAAGGTCAGCGGTGAGAGCTGCTGCACGACTTTGGAATTCGGGCCGCTGACGACGATCAAGCCGCGTGCCCCTTTCTGGCGCGCGGTGAGCGCCTTGTAGCGCAGGCTGGAGTAGCGGCTGAGATCGTTGCGGCGCTCCTGCGTGATGCCTTCGGGCAGGTAACGGAAAACGAGCACCCATTTGTCCTTCACGTCGAGATGGGCGTAGCTGCTGTAGGTTTCGATCTTTTTGCCGTCAGTGCCGGTGGCTTCGTCGGGAGTTTCGATGCCGTAACCGGCGAAGACGATGCCTGCGGCTTTCACCTCGCCGTTTTGAGAGAAGGAGAGAGGTTTCCAGTCCACATCGACCTTCGACTCAATCCCGTTGAGTTTCAGTTCATTGCCTTCGCCAAGGGCGACACCGGCGGTGAAGTCGAAGTTGTCGAAGTAGGTTTCGTCATCGCCGAACGGAGCGAGGCCGATTTTTTGGAAGACGTCCGCCACATACTGGGTGGCGAGTTTTTCACCTTCGGTGCCGGTGAGGCGGCCGCCGAGGGCATCGCTGGCGAGGTAGGTGACCTGCTGCTTCATGTCTTCGGGGCGGATTTCAGCGGCGGTGGCGGAGAAGTCAGGTTCGGGAGTCTTGGCGACAACTGCCAGCGAATCAGTCTTGAGGCCGAGCGCCGTGAGGGCATGGTCATGGTTCCAATCTGCAATGTAAATCTGCGAAGCGCCCCCTGCCCCGCGACCGCTGGTCCAGGAGAGCTTTTTGCCATCTGGGGAGAAGACCGGCAGGCCATCGAAGCCATCCGTGTTGGTCACACGGACCGGATCATGCTTGCCTGCGGCATCAACAATGTAGAGTTCGAAATTGGCGAAGCCGTTAAGGTTGGTGGTGAAGATCAGATACTCGCCGCTGGGGTGGAAATACGGAGCCCAACTCATCGCGCCGAGTTTGGTGATGGGTTTTTGGTCGCTGCCGTCGGCGTTCATGGTCCAGACTTCGGCCACATCGCCTTTCGGCGTGAAGCGACGCCAGCAGATGCGTTTGCCATCGGCGCTGAAGAAGGGGCCGCCGTCGTAGCCGGGGGCGTTGGTGAGGCGCTTCACATTCGAGCCGTCGGCATCGGCGGTGTAGATTTCCATGAAGTACTGTTTGTCGAGCTTGAAACGCTCCTCGTCCTCCTTGCTGAGCTTTGTCTCATAGGCCTGGCGGTTGCTGGCGAAGACGATCTTTTTGCCGTCCGGCGAGTAGTCGCCCTCGGCATCGTAGCCGCGGGTGTGGGTGAGGTTTTTGAGCGACTTGTCCACCAGCGAGTATTCCCAGATGTCGTAGTGTTCGTCGTAGTCCCAGGAGTAGCGGCGCACCTTGGTGTTCTTGCGCTCCTCATACTCAGCGGCTTGCAGCTTTTTCGAGTCAGGGTCGGTGTGGGTGGAGGCGAACATGACGCGTTCGCCGTCAGGGTGAATCCAGGCGCAGGTCGTCTTGCCCATGCCGGGAGAAATGCGCTCTTGATCCCCGGTTTCGAGGTCCATCAGGTAGATTTGATAAAACGGGTTCCCTTCCTCGCGCTCGGATTGGAAAATCATCTTCTTACCGTCGGCGGAGAAGTAACCCTCCCCCGAGCGTTTGCCCTCGAAGGTGAGCTGGCGGGGGGCCGTGATGAAATCCGCCTCGGTCTGGGCAAGGACGGCGGTTGAAGCCAGGACTAGAAAGAAAAGGGGGCGCATGGTGAAGTGAATACGGCGGCAAGTGGGGAATCTAGACATCTGAACGACAGTCACGACTTTCAAGCTTGAAAAAAAGACTTCTTTCAAGACATGATGAGAAGATGACGATGCAATTTACTGCTTCCACAACAAAGGTATTCTTGCTTGTGACGCTCTCAATGGTCTGCTCTCAGACTCATCTCTCTGCACAGTCGTCAGGGGGCACCCTGCAAACCAAAGTCACTGCAACCTTGGATTTGGGTGAGAAATTTCAGAACGGTTTAAGTTTGTTGTGGAGTCCCACAGGGCAGGCTTGCTGGGACCAAATGCGGGTGTTCCATGGGGTGAAAGCTATTGAGCTTGAGCCACCGACCCACATCGCAGACGTGCTCAACCAGTTCAAATGGGACGCTGCCAGACGGCACGGTGATCTATGGTGGAGACGACTCCGAAGCTCGGCGCAATGAAATCCGCGAGGTGCTCAGAAAACGTGTGGGAACCAATGCGGCGGCGATGATCGGCCCCTATCTGCCGCCTGGAAGAGTGGATGCAGACACGGTTCGTCTTGGTTCAGCCCTTTTCGTGAGCTGCCTTTCTCATTCACCGCGTTTCCCTGTCGGGTTTGTCCTGAAAAAGACCCCCTTCTCCTTTTCAAGCGGTCAAAAAACACCTGTGCTGGGCTTTGGCAGTGAAGGACCGCATGCCGCAAATTTGGGCGATGCACTTGTTATCATCGCTGATGATTTTAAAGGATCGGTCATTCTCAGACTGCCTTTTTACGAAGCTGCGAAGTCCAAATCCAGCTTTCTCACGCTGGCCAAAATCCCCTACATGACATGCCTTGAAGACGGTATTCAACGAGTGCGCCAGGCGCTCAGATCACCACTCCCAGCCGACCAAGCCATCCAGCAAAATAATCGTTGGTGGCGATACCATCATCACCTTAGCGCTGTGGACAGGTTTTGGATGCCAAAACTCAAGACGACTCTCTCATGCGATTACGGCGAACTGATTGGCAAAACCTATTTGCGTCAACACATTGGACCTATCGATTTCTACTGGCGAATTCGTGAGGCCCAGCAACTGATCAGCTTCAAGTTGGATGAATACGGTGCCATGACACAGGCGGTTTTTAAAATCCCGCCGGATTTTCTTTCTTCCGGGGGCGGTGAGGCGGCACCAGCGAACACGCCCAAGATTGAAAGCCTGCCATTTCTACCGAGAGTGTTTTCATTCGATGGACCGTTTCTGGCGGCTTTATGGATGAAGGATGCCGAGTGGCCCTATCTTGCGTGCTGGGTTGATAGCGAAGAAGTATTGCTCAAAAAGTAAGTGGTGGATTTAAACTTTACGCATGCATCCGGCCTCAAACCGCGTTTGATCCGCCCCGACCTTTTTCCGACCATGCGCACCCTACCCTTGCTCGCTCTTTTTTCCCTGCTGGTTTCCGCCGCCGCTGAACCGGTGCCTTTGTTTGATGGCAAGACGCTCAATGGCTGGGAGGGCGAAAAGACGAAGATTTGGCGAGTACAGGACGGGGTGATCGTGGGTGGGTCGCTGGAGGGGAATCCGCAGAATGAATTCCTGACGGCGAAGAAGGTTTACCGGAATTTCATCCTCCGGCTGGAGTACAAGCTGGAGGGCACAGAGGGCTTTGTGAACGGGGGCGTGCAGTTCCGCAGCGTGCGTATCCCGCAGCCGCCGAATGAAATGAGCGGCTTTCAGGCGGACATTGGAGCGGGTTATTCAGGCTGCCTGTATGATGAATCGCGGCGGAAGAAGATGCTGCTGCAACCAGCGAAAGAACTGATCGAGAAGGCGGAGAAGCCGGGCGAATGGAACACGTACGAGATCCGGGCCGAGGAGCAGCGCATTCAGTTGTTTGTGAACAAGGTGCGCACGGTGGATTACACGGAGCGCGAGCCGGGGATTGATCTGAAGGGGCTCATTGCTCTGCAAATTCATGGCAAGTGCAAGGCGCAGATCTCGTTCCGAAACATCACCATCGAGGCTCTGCCAGATGCGATGGTGCCTGAGGAGAAGGATGTGCTCAATCGCTTTGGCAATCCGGGTGCGGCAGTGGCGAAACATGAGCCGTTTAAAGATGGCAAGTTCGCGCTGGAGCAGGATGAGGTCATCGTGATGGCAGGTCAGGAGAATCTGGTGCGCGAGCAGAAGGCGGGAAATTTTGAAGCGATTTTTGGGATAGCTTACGCGACCAAGCAGCCGCGGTTTCGCTCGATGGCCTGGGAAGGTGACACGGTGTATGAGCAGTGGCGGGATTTGAATTTCGGTGACTGGAAGGCGCAGCTCAATGCGGCGGGCGCGAGCATCGTGATCGCGCAATTTGGTCAGACAGAGTCGTTTGATGGCGTGAAGCGGCTGGCGGAGTTCAAGTCGGCCTATCATCGGCTGCTGGACCAGTTTAGCGGCCAAACACCGCGCTTCGTGCTGGTGTCGCCGATGCCGTTTGAATGGGCTACGGCATCGCATGCGCCGGACCTGACGCAGCGGAATGCGGATGTGAAAGCCTATGCCGAGGCGGTTCGCGAGGTGGCAAAGCAGCGTGGTGCGGTCTTCGTTGATTTGTTCACTCCCTTGTCGGTTCCGGCGACGAAGCCACGCTTCACCGACGATGGTCTGCATCTGAATGCGGAGGGATTGCGCGAGGTGGCTCGGTTGATCGCGCAGCAGCTCGGGACATCGGCGAGCGATGCGGATGATCTCACCGCACTGAAGAGCGCCATTGTGGATAAGAACCGTCTGTGGTTCGACTGCTGGCGTCCGGCCAACTGGTCGTTTGTGTATGGCGACCGCGTGACGCAGATGTTTGGCAAACCCGCGCTGGATGCGCCATCGCTGCGTGAGAGCTTTGAAGCACGCAAGCCGCTCGTCGCGAAGCTTGATGCACGCATTCATGCGCTGGCCAAAGGCGAGAAGGTGCCGGATGAACCGAAGCAGGAAGCACGCGTGGTCACGGAAACGGTGCTCACGCCTGAGCAGCAGATGGCGGCTTTCACGGTGGCGGAGGGCTATGAGATGAATCTTTTCGCCTCTGAGGTGGAAGGTGTGGCGAAGCCGACGCAGTTCTCCTGGGATGAACGCGGACGCCTGTATGTGGCCTGCTCGCCGACCTATCCGCAGACCCGGCCTGGCATCAAGCCGTCCGATTTCATCCTCGTGCTAGAAGACACCGATGGCGATGGCAAGGCGGACAAGTCCACGCGCTTTGCGGAAGGTCTGACGATGGTGCAGGGCGTGGAGCCGGGCGCGGGTGGAGTGTATGTCTGCGACTTTGACCAGATCGTGCATCTCAAGGACACGAATGGTGACGGCAAGGCTGATGAGAAGACGGTGCTGTTCTCCGGCTTCGGCATCGGCGACACGCATCAACTGGCGAACTCGATCTGCCATGGTCCGGATGGCGCGCTGTGGTTCACGCAGGGTTTGCATGCATTTTCTCGCGTGGAAACGGCCTGGGGACTGGCACGACTGGAAAAAGCGGGGGTGTGGAAGCTGAATCCGCGCACGCAGAAGATGGCGGCCTACTTCAACGGCGGCAAGGCGGGGCACAACTGCTGGGGCGTGGCGTTTGATGACTACAACCAGGTCTTCCACAAGAGCGGTGACCGTCCGGTGGGCTACTACAGCGTGCCTGGACTCGTGGCACTGGCCGACCCTGATGAATACCATCCAACAGGAGCCTTGTTTGACACGAATCCCAAGACCAACAGCATTGAATTCATCGGCACGAAGGCGCTGCCAGATGACATCCAGGGCTGTGCGCTGATCGGCGGCTACTTTGGCAATGTGGTGGAGTTGCATCGCCTGCAAGATGACGGCTCCGGCTTCAAGAGCATGCAGTTGCCGAAGTTGGTGAAATCGAGCGACACGTCATTTCGCCCAGTGGACGTGAGCATCGGACCGGATGGCGCGATGTATCTGTGCGACTGGTTCAATCCGGTGATCGGCCACTATCAGGCCAGCTATGCCGACCCGCGCCGTGACCGCTCGCATGGCCGCATCTGGCGTGTCACGGCCAAAGGTCGCGCTCCCGTCAAACAACCGAAGCTGGCGGAGATGAAACCGGCGGAACTGCTGGAGCAACTGAAGTCACCGGAACGCTGGACGCGCTATCAGGCCAAGCGGTTGCTGTTTGATGCACCAACGGCAGAGGTTCTGAAAGCAGCGGATGAGTTCATTGCCAAGAATGAGGATGAACATGTGCTGATGGACGTCTGCGGCGTGTTTGAATCGCATGAGTCACCGCGTGTGGAACTGGTGAAGCGACTGCTCAAGGCGAAGGATGCGCGGGTTCGCGCCTATGGCGCAAGGGCCACAGATTCACTGGAGCTTTTGACCCAGGCGGTGCGCGATGAGAACCCGCGCGTGAGACTGGAGGCTGTGGTGGCCTGCGCAAAGGTAATGAAGCCTGAGTCTGTTGAGGTGGCGGTGCAGGCACTCGACCGGCCAACGGATAGATTTATCGACTACGCCCTCAAGCAGGTGGTGAAGAGCCTGAAGCCGCAGTTCCAGCCGGTGATGGCGAAGCTGACCTTCGGCGGCAACGGCAAACAGGCCGAGTATGTGAAGAAGATCGCCAGCGCCGCTGCCGTTGTCGATCATCCGGGCAAGCAGGTGTATGACGCGCTTTGCTTGAACTGCCACCAGCCGGAGGGCAAGGGCCTGCCGGGCATCTATCCTTCCATCGCTGGCAGCGACTGGGCGGCAGGAGATCCGGCGCGCCTGATCAAAATGCTGACCCATGGCCTTAGCGGCCCGATTCGCGTGAATGGCGAGGATTTCAAACAGCTCGCCCCTCTGCCGATGCCCCCGATGGGGCTGAATGACCAGCAGGTGGCTGATGTGCTGAGCTACGTACGGGCCAATTTCAGCAATAAAGCGCCCGCCGTCACACCTGAGCAGGTGAAAACCGTGCGTGCGGCCACTGCGGACCGCACCGCGCTATGGACGGCGGAAGATTTGGCTAAGTAAGACTGAGCAAAAGGTTTCGCAGCTAGCATTGAACTTGCTACGATTTGGGGCATCGAATGAGCGTGCCTTCTGACGCCCCCAAAAAGACCCGCCGCTGGTGGAGACTGATCAAACGACTGCTGCTGGCTGGCATTGCGCTGCTGGTGCTGGCGTTCGTTTTCCATGCGCCGCTGCTGCGCTGGGCGATCGGCTACGGCGGCCCCAAAGGTGCCGAGATGGCGGGGATCAAGCTCAAGTGGCAGGTGGATGGATCGGTGTTGGGTGATTTGCGGCTCAGCGGCATCGAAGCGAGCGGTTCGCTGGTAGAGCGTGCGACGATTGGCGAACTCGCGGCGGACTACGATGTGTGGACACTGGCCAAAACCGGTAGCATCGACATCGTGAAACGCGTGGCCGTCAAGGACGTGGATGTGGCGCTGGATCTGCGCAAGCTGCCGAAAGACGAGAAGGTGGTGGTGAAGGTGAAGCAGCCTTCGTCTGGCAAGCCGCCGCCGCTGGCATGGCCGAAGGTGATCGACATCGAGAACATCAATGCCGAGGTGACACTGGCGGATGGAAGCAAGATCACGGTGTGCGGTCTGACCCTGCGGGTGGGTGAAGGCATGCCGGGTATTTTTGAACTCGCCGAGTTCAAGATGGAGCCCGGCGATCTGCGTCTCGCAAATGTGAAAGCGCAGGTGCAATGGGGCGAGCGCACGCTGACCATTGCAGGACTCGATCTGCCCTATGGAGCCAGATTGAAGTCACTCGCGGTGGATTTGCGGGAGTGGGACAAGGATGCGGCCAGTGTGAAGCTAGACGCGGGCATGGGGAAAGCTGCCGTGGTGGTCGAAGCGATGGCGCGCGGTATTTTTGGCGGCGCTATGCAGCTGAATGCGGATGTGCGCGTGCGTGATCTTGCATCGTCCGAGCTAAAGGCATTGAAGCTGCCGGAGGGAGTTGCATTCGGGCCGGTGAGTGTGGATTTGCACGCGGAAGGCGATCCGCTGAAACCGATGACTTTGGCGGTGGATGGCAAAGTCAGCATTCCTGATGTCAAAGCGGCGGGTGCCATGCTGGACTCGATCACGACCACGCTGGAGGTCAAAAACGGCGTGGCGCGTGTGCAGGAGGTGAAGGTCCTGCGCGGGGTGAACGAAGTGGTGGCGAAGGTGGAGGCGAAACTTGCCGAGGATGTGATGAAATCGCCGTGGACGGCTCAGGTGAAGGCAAAAATTGCCGATGTGTCGCAGTTGCTGGCGAAACCGCCACCGGCGCGCGGTTTGATCGAGCTGACGGCTGATGCTACGGGAATCGGGGCCACGCCGACGAAGGTCGCGGCACAGGTGAACGGTGCGGAGTTGGGCTTTGAGAATTACCGACTGCCAAAGCTCGGTGTGACGGTGAGCCTGGATGGCAAGGAGGCGAAGGTGAGCGTGCCTGCGCTGATGCTGGGTACTGGCAACCGCGTGGATCTGAACGCGACGATGACGATGAATGATGCGATGCCCGTGAATGCGGAGTGGCAGATCCAAATCGATGACCCGACAGCTTTGATGCAAACGGTGGGACTACCGCCGCAGGAGAAAGCGGTGGCAGCGAAGATCGCCACCTCGGGCAAGGCAGCCTTCAAGGCGGCCGACGTGATGAATATGACCGCCGATGTCGATTTGAGCGTGAAGGAAGGTCGCTTTGGCGATGCGCCGCTGCCGCTGATCGAAATGAAAGTGAATGTGGCCAAAGGCACCGCCACTTTGCAGCCTTGCCGCATCGTGGTGGATGAGAAGAACCGCATCGAACTGACGGGCAAGGCGAAGCTAAAAGCACCGTGGGGATTTGATTTGAATGGAGACATTGCGCTGCCGGTGCTCGCAAGTTTGAACCCGCTGCTGGCCGCAGTGAAAGCGCCTGCGATGGAATCGGGTAGCCTCGCGGTGAAGCTCAATGTCAGCGGCGACGCGAGTCCGTGGCGCGGTGAAGGCCGCATCGAAATGCAGGCGGCAAAGGTGAAGGTGGCGGGCATGCCGGAGGCGGCGGATGTGGATTTAAAAACGAACTTTGCCGGCACCACGGCGCAGATTGAGACGCTGCAGGCGGTGTTGGGGCCGTGGAAGCTGCTGACCAAGGGCGCGGTGACGGACAAGGAGGCGCATTTGAGCGAGCTGAGTTTCTGGCAGAAAGAGCGGCAACTGATGAGCGGGCATGCACGCGCGCCGTTTGATGTGATGCAAACCGGCGTGGCGAATGGCGTGCCGCTGGATGTGGTGCTGAATGCGCATGAACTGCCGATCCATGACATCGCGGCGGCAGCCGGGGTGAAGAGTGTACCACCGGGTTTGCTGAGTGTGGATGTGAAGATCGGTGGTCGGCTGGATTCGGCGGATGTGGCAGTGAAAGTGGGATTGAAAGATCTGAAAGCGCCCGGACTACCGAAGTCGTTTCAACCAGCCACGGTCGATGTGCTGACGACGCTGAAGGCGGATCAACTGGCGCTTGATGTGAAGGTGGTGCAGGCTCCGTTGCAACCCTTGACGTTGAAAGCTGCCGTGCCGGTGGTCTTGACGAAACTGATGAAGCAGCCGGACCTTGCGATGGATCTGCCGCTGCAGGCCACTCTGGATCTGCCGGAGAGTGATCTGAATTTCGTGCGAGAATTTGCCCCCGAAATGATCAGGGCCGTGCCAGCGAAGTTGAAGCTGCATGCCAGCGTGGGTGGCACGGTGAAAGCACCGCTGATTGATTCGGCGCTCGATCTGAATGCCACGGAAATCGACTTCGTAAGCGGGGATATGCCGAGCGTGCATGACTTGCGCGTGAAGGTGCGCACCCATGACCGCAAAGCGACGCTGGAGGACATCTCGGTGATGCTGGCAGGTGGCAAGGTGCGGCTGGGAGGGACGCTGGATGCCGCCAACACCCAAGACCCGCGATTTGATTTGAAGGTGGAGGCGCGTGAGGCGCTGGTGATGCGAAATCCGACTTCGAGCGTGCGAGCGAATGCGGATATCGCCTGCGTGGGCACTTTGAAGGCGGCGCGCGTGAGCGGCACCGTTGAGGCTGTGCGTGGCCGCATTTTCCAAGAAGTGAACCTGCTGCCAAATGTGACGGGCATGATTCAGCAGGGCGAAAAACTGCCACCACCACCGCCTTCCACCTCGAAGGTTGATCAAAAGCTGGCGCTGCCACCGATGCTGAAGGACTGGACGTTTGATCTGAAGGTGAAGACGCGTGATCCGGTGGTGATTGCGGGCAATCTAATGAACGGAGCCATCTCCGCAGACATCGCTCTGGGCGGCACCGGTGCAACACCACGACTGACGGGATTCGCGAATGTGGACCGCCTGGTGTTGAAGCTGCCGTTCAGCCTGCTGAAGATCACCAAGGGAGTCGTGACGATGGATCCGGAAAATCCGTTCGCTCCCAAGCTCGATGTGCGTGGTGAATCGCGGGTGGGCAGCAATGACATCACCCTGTATGTCTATGGCGATGCCACAAATCCGAAGACTCGCTTTACCAGCACACCGCCGCTGTCAGAGGCGGACATCGTGACGCTGCTGGGCACGGGCATGACGCTAGGCGGCGACAATGATCAGATGGCCAGCGAAGCCATGACGCGCGCCGCCTTTATCGTCATCGCCGAAACCTACCGAAAGATCTTCCACAAGAAAAAGACGGTGAGCGCCGAGCCGCCGCGTCTGCACACGACATTCAATCCTTCAGGCGCAGACCGTGCCGGTGACAGCATGCAGGCGATGTATGAAATCACCCCCAAGTTCAGGTTCATCGGACGATTCTCGCAGACAGGACGCATGAAGGCACTGCTGGGCTATGTGCTGCGATTTGGCAAAGCCGCGCGAGCCGTGGATGAAAACCCCCAATGAAGAATGACGAAACCAGCCTCATGAAGGCGAGCCGGTTGCGCTGCAGCCGGCTGATTTTGCTGGCGTTGTTTTGCCTGATGGGAACCACGTGGGCGCATGAGGTACATTTCGGCCAGACGACCGTCCATGTGGATGGGGTTGAAGAAGCGCAGTGGGATCCCCTGAAAACCATGCTGATGGACCAACTGACACTGAATGGCAGTGGTCCGGCGGGCGAGCCACTGGCGGATGATCTGGCGTTTTTTGTGCGCCAGCATTTCATCCGTGGAGGCTGGCCGGACGCGGAAGTGGCGTGGAAAATGGTCAAGGGCGGAATCGAACTGACCGTGAAACCAGGCGACGCCGTGCGCGTGGGAGCGGTGACGCTGAAAGGTGAAATGCCGCTGCCGGAAGAGGAACTTAAGAAGTACCTCATGAAGCCAACACTGGAGCGCGAGGATGTGGATAAAAAACTGCCGCAGTGGGTGGAGGCGGACATGCAGCAGGGCGCGGGGTTGGTGCAGCGGCGCCTGCGTGCCGAAGGTTACTTGAATGCGGAGACGCTGCTGCTGCCCGCACCGACCACTGGCACGGACATGCGGCGTGATTTGACACTGGAAATCAAACCGGGACCCAAGTTTATCTTTGGCCATGCATCCATCACTGGAGCACCCAAGGAGCTGGAAAAAATGACGCATGAAGAGATGACGCAGGCACGGGGGACGCCTTTCAATGAAGCGCGGGTGCAGCAGATTCAGCAGCGGCTGACTTCGATTTGTGCCGAACATGGCTATCTGCATGCGGCAACAACGGCGGACTACACGCTGGGAAAATCCGGCGGGACGGTGGATGTGGTGTTTCGCGTGCGGGCCGGTGAGCGGGTGCGTATCACCCGCATCACAGCCCATGATGCTTTCAGCAAGGGCGCGAAACGGGTGCTGCTGGCGAAGTTTAAACCGCTGACGGGTCAGCTTTACGAAGCCGATGAGGCTGACTTCTTTTTCAAGCGAGCGCTGGACACTGGGATGTTTACATTGCTGGACACCAAGGTGCTGCCTGACAATGGCAGTCTGGCTGCAGGCAACCTGCGCATCACGGGCGAGGAGGCCAAACCTGTGGCAATCGGTTTTGAACCAGGTTTTGACACCTTCCTCGGACCGCAAGCTGGCGTAACCTACAAAAACACGAACTGGCGTGACTCAGGCAACACGCTGGCGGCGGAACTGAGCTACAGCACGGCGGGACCGGTGGGCTTTGTGAGCCTGACCAATCCTGCGGTGTTTAATTCACAGCATTCGGCAACCACGCGGTTCGCACTGGAACAGTTCAACCGCTTTGAATACGACCGTATCGGCACGGCTCTGGGCCTGGATGTGGCACGACGAGTGAATCATGCACTGAGCTATTCAGTGTTTATCAGCACCACGGCCAATACGGTCAGCTCCAAAGTGCTCACGCTCCAACAAACTGGCCCCAAAAGCTACTCTTTGCTGAACCTGGGAGCGAGCGTGATGTATGACCGGCGTGACAGTCAGGTGCTGCCCAAGAAGGGCTGGTATGTCTCCGGTCGAATCGAAAGCTCCACCGACACCCTGGGTTCTGGCGTGAGCTTTCTGCGCTCGGATATGCGCGGCGCGTGGTATATCCCGATTACGAAGAAATTTCGCTTCGCCACCGGAGCTGAACTGGCGACGATTCAAGGTGCTATGGCAGAAAAGATCCCCATCGACAGCCGTGTTTTCAACGGCGGGCCGTACAGCGTGCGTTCCTTCGGCATGCGCAAGCTCGGTCCCGTGACGCCGGGGGGAACGCCGCTGGGTGGAACGTCGGCACTGTTTGCCAGCGCTGAGTTTTCCTATGAGGTCATACCCAATTTAGAGATCGCCTTCTTTGGCGACATCGGCAGCCTGGCACAGGGAAACAACTCCTCTCCGCTGTCATACTCCTCGGACTTTCGCGAAGCCATCGGCGCGGGGGTACGTTATAAGCTGCCGTTTGGACCGATCCGAATCGACTACGGGCATAATCCCAACCGCCGCACTGGCGAGACGAGCGGATTCCTGCACATCACGGTAGGGTTTGCGTTCTAAATCAGGCGGCGGGTGCTTTTCTGCTGAAACCGCCGACGACCGTGTGATAACAGCCCCAGAGCACCAGCACGCCGCCCAGAGACTGAGCGAATGTGAAGGGTTCGGCAAACAGCGCGATGCTGGAGAGTGAAATGACAACAGGCACCATCATCTGGAAGGCTCCACCCGCCGCAACAGAGAGGAAGCGGAAGCCTTCGGTCATCGCCAACTGACCGATGCTGGCGCACAAAGCCGCCGCTGTGAGCAAAACCACGTCCATCAAATTCAACGACGTGAAATTGGCCACGGCGAGCGGCAGGGCAAGCAGCAGTGCGTAGATGCACTGCGAGGAAAAAATAGTGGCGCTGGTCTCCGTGCGCGTGAGCTGACGAATCACCACGACGACCGCCGCAGCCAGCACTGCACCGGTGAGAGCAATCATTTCATGATGCCCAAACCTGGCCATTGAGCCAGGTGCCAGTCCCGTGAGCAGGCTCAGTCCAGCCAGCGCCAGGAGAATGCCAAAGAGCTTCACCACTCCGAGCCGCTCATGCAGAACGAAGGTGGCCATGATGGCCGCAAAAACCGTCCAGGTGTTGCCAATGAGCGTGGCCTTGCCGGCACCCAACGGCCCGATAGTGGTGTAGTAAGCGGCCGTACCCAGCGCCCCCAGCACGCCGCGCGAGGCCAGCAGCCAGCTTTGGAACGAGCGGCGCAGTTTCAATGTCCCCGCAGGAGCAAAGAGGATGATCGTCAGCAACAGCCCGACGGCGGCACGGAAGGTGATGGACATCCACGGATCAATGTTGCGATGCGAGGCAAGGTCTTTCAGCAGCAGGGCGTTGCCGGAAAAACAGGTGAGCGAAAGCAGCATCGCCTGCGCGCCGCGCCGGGGATGATGCTGGAGGTGGATGTCAAGGGTGCTCATGGAGGTGCCGGTCTGAGGGCTACCTTCTGGCATCATGTCTGATTATTTTGTCTCGTGATGATGAGCGCATTTCGCGCAGGTTCCCCAAACCGTGGTGTCAGGCAAGCCAAATGGCTCGTACCGTTTTTACAACGGCACGAATCGCAATTCGGCTGGCAGGTTTGAGGTTCATCAGACAAGATGAGAATGGCTGAGAAATGCAGAAGTGCAAATCTGATCTTTACGGCCCATGGCTCGGCAGTTCATTTCAGCGCAAGTATTTCACCATCCAACGCAAGCAAGGGCTCGTAGCTGCTGTATCGCAGGTATTCGCATGAAAGCATTTTTACTGATCTCCCTGTTGGTTGCCTTCACCCCTTTAATGCGGGCGGGTGACCTACCGCCGGAACTGCCGCTGCCGGTCGCGAGTTTTGGTGCTGCGGGCATGCCAGATGGCTCGTTGTATTTTTACGGTGGTCACAGCGGCAAACGCCACAAGTATAACCGTGATGAAGTGCATGGTGATTTGTTTCGCTGGAAGTCAGGGGCAGACAAATGGGAGGCACTGGCGAAGGACGAACCGGCGCAGGGCGCTTCTCTCGTCGCAGCCAAGGATGGCTTGATCCGTATCGGCGGTATGGCTGCACGCAATGCGAAGGACGAGAAACAGGATCTGTGGTCGAGTGAGACTGCGGCGCGTTATGACATAGCCACTGGCAGATGGATTCCACTGCCCAAGCTGCCACAGCGCCGGTCCAGCCATGACAGCATCGTTTGTGGCAGCGTTCTCTACGTTATCGGCGGCTGGCGCATGGAAGGCGACGCGGACTCCGTGTGGCATGACACGTATCTCACCCTCGATTTGAGCAAGGCGGATGCGAAATGGCAAAGCCATCCTCAGCCGTTCAAACGCCGGGCGCTCGCGGTGCAAACCATTGGCACCAAGGTGTATGCCATCGGCGGCATGACGGATGACAACAAACTGAGCAGTGCCGTCTCGGTGCTCGAAACAACGACCGGCGCATGGAGCGATGGCCCAACGCTGCCCGCAGACAAGATTGGCGGATTTGGTTTTGCCGCAGTGTCGCAAACAGGGCGTTTGTTTGCCAGCGGTGTGAACGGTCGGTTGCTTGAGCTGCGTAGTGAGTCCTGGGTTGCGGTCGCCAAGCTCGCCCATCCTCGGTATTTTCATCGGTTGTTGAGCGGCGGAGCTGGGAAACTCATCGCCATTGGTGGCGAGAGCCAGGGAGGCGGCAAAGCGCCGCCGGAAGTCATCGCGGTGCCAAGTGCCGACTCTCCGCCACTGCCAGACGAACCGGTGAAACCGACGGGCAAATCGTCCTGAAGTCTGGCGGCTCGAGCGCCTTATTTTTCTTTGACCGTCCAGTAGAGCGATGCGCTGTGACTGGTGATGCCGAAGGGAACGCCGTTGAAGAAGCCTGGCAGTTCCTCGGAGTAACGGGCAACGGAGAGCAAATACTGCCCGGGCTTGGAGGTGTCTGGAGCACGCACGTAGCCCTCGGCATCGGCCTGGAGCTTCTGATCACTGACCATGGGTGAGAAGAACAGCAGTTCGACACCTCCGAGGGGCTTGCCACGGAAATAGACGCGCGCTTCGCCAGGCTTGCCGGTGGGGACGATGTCCAGCGTCAGTGCAGGTGTGCCAGCACCTGCGCCCTCAGGCTGCCAGCGGCAGTAAAAGATGGGCGCACGGGCGGGTTTGTCCTCATGCAGTTTACGCACCGTGAACTGTGCCTGCGCGAAAGCGGGTCGGTTGGTATCGACCTTGCCGAGGAGGAAATGATCTTTCTTTTTGACCACGTCCAAGATTTGTGGTTGGCCTTTATCATCGAGCGTCCAGCCGGAGACCTGGGAGAAGGAATCGAGATGACCGGGCGAGACTTCGTATTCATCCCCCCACTGAGCAAACCGCACGCCCAAGCCCGCATGGTCCGGCAGTTCTTCGATCCAAAGAGAGTGGGCGGAGGCAGCCAGAGGCAGCAGGCTGAAAACTGCGAGGGTGATGAGTGAGCGTATCATGGTGAGATTTTGATTACGTCTGTGATCAGGTAAAAGAGATCACGCCCAAAGCTTCCGGTCCAGCGTGCGGTAGCCGATGGCTTCGAGGACATTGTCGGCAGAGATTTTTTCATGCCCGCCGAGGTCCGCCAGAGTTCGAGCTACTTTGAGAATGCGGTCATGGGCACGGGCGCTGAAATTCATCTCGCTCATGGCATGTTCGAGGCAGCCAGAGGCCTCGGCGTCGAGTTCGCAGTGCTTTTTGATGAGACGTGGCGTCATGCTGCTGTTGGCATGGACACCTGCATGTTTGGCAAAGCGCTCCTGCTGCATGCCGCGTGCGGTTTCGACGCGTTTGCGAATGGGGTCTGAGGCTTCACCGCCCTCGCTCGAAGCCAGCGCCTTGTAATCCACCAGCGGCACTTCGACATGAAGGTCGATACGATCCAGCAACGGCCCGCTAATGCGCTGACGATAACGCTGAATGACTATCGAACCGCACCGGCACTCGCGTTTGAGATCGCCGTAGTAGCCGCATGGGCAGGGGTTCATCGCCGCCACGAGCATGAACTTCGCCGGGAAGGTGACGGTGCCTGCGGCGCGCGAGATAGTGACCTTGCCGTCTTCGAGAGGCTGACGCAGGACTTCCAGTGTGCTGCGACGGAATTCGGGTAGTTCATCAAGGAAAAGGACTCCATTATGCGCCAGGGAAACTTCACCAGGTCCGGGATTGGAGCCGCCACCAAGCAGGCCCGCATCACTGATCGTATGATGCGGAGAACGAAAGGGACGTGTGGCGACGAAGGAGCTGGCTTCGCCGAGCAAACCAGCAGCGCTGTGAATCTTGGTGGTTTCGATGGCCTCCTCCTCGCTCATGCCGGGCATGATGGTGGGAATGCGTTTGGCGATCATCGATTTGCCGGTACCCGGCGGGCCGATCATCAGAAGCCCGTGGCCGCCACTCACGGCGATTTCGATGGCCCGAATCGCGTCGGCCTGCCCTTTGACGTCATTGAAATCGATGTCGTAATGCGAGACGGCGGCAAATAGTTCCGCCGCGCGGCAGGGCTCGGGCGCGAGTTCTATGTCGCCTTTGAGGTAGTCCACGGCCTCACGGAGATTATGTACTCCTACGATTTCAATCCCGGCCACCACGCTGGCCTCCACAGCAGCACGCTTCGGCACCAGCAGCCGTTTTCGCCCTTTGCGCCTGGCTTCCAGTGCGACCGCAAGCAGGCCGCGCACAGGACGCAGTTCACCATTTAAAGCCAACTCCCCGATCATAGCCGTCTCCGCAAGCATGCCCATGGGGACTCTGGCACGATGCGCAATCAGCGAAATGGCGATGGGCAGGTCAAAGCCGGGGCCCTCCTTTTTCAAGTCCGCCGGAGCCAGGTTCACCGTGGTCACTCCGTCATTCATCATGAAGCCAGAGGAGGAAATCGCCGCGGTGACGCGCTCGCGACTTTCCTTCACCGAGGCATCGGGCAGGCCAACGATAAACATTTTGGGCGTACCGCCGCCGTCATGCGATTCGATCTCCACTTCCATGGCGTCAACACCGACAAGAGTGGCTGAGTAGGTTCGGGCGATCATTCGGATGGGATTATTCAGAAGTTCAAGACGAGAGCAAGCAGTCGATTGAAATCGGCCCCGACATGGATGGCTTCCCCGCATCTGCGGGGAATGACTGCCCGGCGTGAACTGCGATGTTTGCAAAACACTTTTGTGCTTCGCATGTATTGTATTCTAAACAAAGCCATTGAAGACCTTCCCGCCCGCAGAATTGGAACTGATTCACGAGGCGGCCAGGAGACCGCTTTGGTTCCAACCGCGGGCCCAGAGCCCTATCGGACCGACCTCCACCCCACCCCTGTCTGCCTCACTGAGAAAGCCTCCTGGGCGGGAACCGATGCCTTCGAAGTACGCTGGACATCACTCGCCGCATGAATGGGAAAAACTCCAATTCCATGGACTGCGGGCATGTCAGCATGCAGGATTTTGTGCGGGTTTTTCCGTTCTTTTTTGCCTGGGATGCAAAAAACGTCATCACGGAGTCCGGCGGCTCATTGCTTAAAATCTGCCCACGGGCGACTCCGGGCTCGCGCCTGCAGGAGGTGTTCCGAGCTCAAAGTCCCGAAGGAGAATTTTGTGATGCTCATGCGCGGGCCAATCCTGACCGTCTCTTCCTCCTGGAAGACCTGCGGAATGGGGTGATCCTGCGCGGGCAGGTGCTGCTGCTGGACCGGCCTCGACGAGGCATCATGCTTGCCACTCCCTGGTTGACGGAGCCGGACCAGGCCCATCAACTGGGACTGACGACGCATGACTTTGCTGTGCATGATCAGACCCTGGACCTGCTGCAGGTGCTGCAGATGCAGCGGAAAGTGACGGTGGATTTGCAGCGCCTGGCAAACTTGCTCACTGAACAGCGCGTGCGGCTGCGTGAGCAGGAGGAGCAGACACGCAAGCTGGCGCTGGTCGCCGCCAGAACAGACAACGCCGTGATCGTTACAGATGCAGCAGGACGCATTGAGTGGGTCAACGAGGGCTTCACCCGTATGACCGGCTGGCTGCTGGATGAAGTCACCGGAAAGCAGCCCGGAGACTTTCTGCGCTGCCCTGAAGCAGACCCTGGTGCGGACAGCTTCATGAACCAGTGCCTGCAGCAGCAGCGCGGATTTCGCGTGGAGATGCTCAACTTCCACCGCTCCGGCCGGAAGTACTGGTCTTCAATCGAAATCCAGCCGATTCGCAATGATGCGGGTGAGGTGGTGAACTTCATGTCGATCGAAAGCGATGTCACACAGCGCCGACAGGAAGATCAGCGTCGCGCTTTGCAGTTCTCCACCAGCCGCACCCTGGCCGAGGCAGACACGGTGCGCCAGGCCGCAACGAAAGTCATCCAACTGATCTGCAATCAACTCGGGTGGATCGCAGGCTCTCTCTGGATGTTGAACCCGGAGCAGCAGTGCCTGCAACTTGTGGAGATCTGGCAGTCGCCGCTCAAAGACATCAAAGACTTTGTGGAACTCTCGCGGACGTTAGACTTTAAACCGGGCCAAGGTCTGCCGGGCATTGTTCTGCACAGTGGCCAGGCGCAATGGATTCATGATATTGCGGAGCATACCGAGTGCCCGCGCGCGCCCATGGCCAAAAAGTGCCATTTGCATGGCGCGATCGCCTTTCCCATCCTGGCCCAGGGGGACATTCTCGGTGTCCTCGAACTGTTCAGCAATGATGCCTACGCCCCCGAGGAGTCGCTGCTGGAGGCGTTCGCTGGCATCGGCAACCAGTTGGGACAGTTCATCGTGCGCAAGTGTGTGGAGCAGAATCTGGTAAGAGCCAAGGAGGCCGCCGAAAGTGCCAACCGTGCCAAGAGCGAGTTCCTGGCCACCATGAGCCACGAAATCCGTACGCCGATGAACGGCATCATCGGCATGTCTTCTTTGCTGCTCGATACGCAACTGGATACCAGACAGCATGAGATGGTGGATGCAGTGCGGCAGAGCGGCGAAGCCCTGATGACCATCATTGAGGACATTCTCGATTTTTCCAAAATCGAGGCATGCAGACTGGATCTGGTCGATGAAATCTATCGGCTGGACTCAATCATTGACGGCGTGGTGGGGCTTTTGCAGTACAAAGCCATCGCGCGAAACATCGATCTGAAGGTTGAAATCGATCCCCAGGTGCCGCTGGCCCTCAAAGGTGATCCGGGACGCCTCCGCCAAATTTTGATGAACCTGATCGGCAATGGCATCAAATTTACGGATCAAGGCAGCATCTGCATTCAGGCCAGCCGCGTGACCGTGCCAGAGGACGCACCAGGGATGATGGAGATCAACGTGATCGACAGCGGAATCGGCATGAGTGAGGAGCAGCAGCGCAAGCTGTTCCAGGCCTTCTCACAAGTGGACAGCTCCACCACACGCCGCTACGGCGGCACGGGTCTGGGCCTGGCCATCAGCAAACGCCTCGTGGAGTTGATGGGCGGCTCCATCGGCGTAGTGAGCACACCAGGTCTTGGCTCACGCTTCTGGTTCCGGCTGCCGCTGCGCGAAGTCTCCGCCGCAGAAGAGCAGGCCGAGAAGGACTTGAACGCGCAATCTCATGAGGAAACCCTTCAGCCTCCTTGCGCCTACAAACCCCGGTTGCTCGTGGTCGAGGACAATGAAGTCAATCTGCGCATGGCCATCATGATGCTGGAAAAGCACGGCTTCAGTGCTGACGTGGCCCGCGACGGGGAGCAGGCGGTGGATCAGTTCGCCGCCCGTGCCTATGACGCCATTCTGATGGACTGCCACATGCCCCACATGGACGGTCATGAGGCGACGCGCGCTATTCGTGAGATCGAAGCCAGCACGCACTGGATACGACCGCGCTGCCACATCATCGCCATGACCGCAAACGTCATGGATGGAGAGCGCGAACGCTGCTTCGAGGCAGGCATGGATGATTATGTCTCCAAGCCATTGCGGGCCAAGGCGCTGACCGAGGCTCTGGCACGGATTCATGTGCTGGAACCGGACAAAGAGCCTGACAACATCTGCGGCTGGACTGAAGAAGACGCTTACTCCTCCAAGGACGCCGTCAAATTACTGGCGGATGAATTGAGCATCGAAGACACGGCGGAATTAATCGAGAACTGGCTCAAGGACACGCCGGAACGCATTACGGATCTGGAAAGACTGGCCGAGGGCCAGGATCAGCCCGCACTGCGGCGCACCGCACATTCGCTGAAGGGCAGCAGTTCCCTCTTTGGCCTCACCCATATTCATTCCCTTTGCCGTGATCTCGAGCATCTGGCTGAATCCAACCACCGTGCCGACCAATCAGTTCTAGTGGCGCAGATCAGACGGGGGTTTGCCAGTGCTGAGCCCTCCTTGCGCCAGGAACTGACCCATCTCCGCACCACCACCCTCAATTCATGAAAATTTTATATGTCCACGAACGGTTTGGCGCCTTGGCCGGCGCTGAAGCAAACGCCTTCATCACTGCGCAGGAACTGGGTCAACGCGGTCATTGCACCGGCATCCTGCACGGGCCGGGAACCGGCAAAAACGAAGACGGCTGGAGCCGCGTGTTCAGCGAACGCTTTGAGCTGACTGGTGACAGCGCCGCACAGACCCGTGCGGCCATTGCAGCGTTTCAGCCAGACGCGGTCTATGTGCATAAAATGGCAGATCTCGAAGTGATCCAGACGCTGGTGGACAGCGGACTCCCTCTTGTGCGCATGGTGCATGATCACGACATCTACTGCATGCGCAGCTACAAGTATCACTACTTCTCCCGCAAAATCTGCACGCGTGCCGCCTCTTTGTATTGCGTTTTTGGCTGTGGGGCCTGCGTCGTCAAAAACAACAGCGGAGGCTTCCCGCTGAAGTGGGTCAGCTATCGCGCCAAGCAGCGCGAGATCGCCCTCAACCGCTGCTTTCACCGCATGGCGGTGGTCACGGAGTACATGCGCGATGAGCTGCTGCACAACGGCTTCGATGCCGGACGCATTGAAATTCACGCGCCAGTGCCACGCATGGGTGATCCCAACCTGCGCAGCACTTTCAGCGACCGCAATCTCATCCTTTACGCCGGCCAGATCATTCGCGGCAAAGGGGTGGACGTGCTGCTTGAATCGCTCGCGCGGGTGAAGTCGAAGTTTGAGTGCATCATCCTAGGTGACGGCAATCACAAGGCGTATTGCGAGGAATTGAGCCGGAAACTTGGCCTGGACGACCGGGTACATTTCAAGGGCTTCATTCCCCAGGAGGAGCTGAAGGCCTATTATCGTGAATGCAGCGTTGTTGCGCTCAGCAGTGTGTGGCCAGAACCGATCGCCACCATCGGCCTCGAAGTCATGCGCTATGCGCTGCCAGTCGTGGCGTTTGATGCTGGCGGAATCAAGGACTGGCTGAAAGACGGTTTCAATGGCCGCCTTGTGCCCTGGATGAATCGTGACGCATTCGCCGCAGGCCTCGACGAGCTGCTGCAAAATAAGGCACGAGCAAAGCAGCTCGGCGAAAACGGTCTCCGGCTGGTGAGCACACGATACGATTTCCCCGCCTACATCGCGGGTCTGGCGGCGCTGTTTGAGCGCGCCATCAGCGAAGCCAGACGTTGTGCGCGGCAGAGTCCCCCACTTGAGGGGGATTACAGTTCCAAGCGTGTCATTACAGTTCCTGCGTGATGAAAAGACTGTCCGCACCCGACGAACCCCAAGTTCGGCGCATCCTCAAGGCCCAGAGCCGCCTGGGACGCCTTAGAATGCGCTTTGCCATGCGCTTCAAGCGCTGCATGTGGCTCGCTGTTGTCAATGGAACGCATGCCGTCAAACGGCTGTTTGACATCGTCATCAGCATCATCGCGCTGATCCTCGCCGCACCGCTCATGGTCGTCATCGCCCTGCTGATCCGCCGGGATGGTGGATCCGTCTTTTTCAAGCAGCGGCGCATCGGCTTTCATGGGCGTGATTTTGAAATGCTTAAATTCCGCTCCATGTGCGTCGATGCCGAAGCCAAACTGGCACAGCTCCTCGCGCAGAACGAAAAATCTCAGGGCGTGACCTTCAAGATGAAGAATGACCCGCGCATCACTCCCATCGGGCGTTTCATTCGCAAGGCATCCATCGACGAACTGCCGCAATTTTTCAATGTGCTGCGTGGAGACATGTCCATCGTCGGACCGCGTCCATGCCTGCCACGGGAGGCGGCGCTCTATTCGAGCGCCGACCGCCGACGCCTGCATGCCAAGCCCGGCATCACCTGCCTGTGGCAGGTGGGCGAGCGTGAAGGCCGTTTCTGGGAAATCGGTGACCGCAACAACATCGACTTCGGCGAGCAGGTCTCCCTCGATGTGCGGTACATCGAAAGCCACTCCTTCATGCGGGATGTCTGGATCCTGCTCAAAACCATTCCAGCCATCGTGCTGGGCAAAGGCATGTAACCATGGACGCATTTATCATTTGCCCGGATCATCGTCAAAGCGCCGGCTTTGCCCGCCGCATTCGCCCCCTCGCGCTGTGGCCCGTACAGGGACGCACGCTGCTGGATCTCTGGCTGGAGCATCTCGCTGTGGCTGGGATCAAGCATGCCACCATTCTGGCGGCCGACCGTCCGCATGAGATCCGTCAATCCGTGGATCTAGGCGGGCGCTGGGGCTTGTCCGTCACGGTGCTGTCAGTCAAACGCGAGCCCAGTGTTGAAGAGACTAGCCAGCGATTCATGGGCAAAGACTCTACGGGCAGAGTCCCAAACATCATCACTCTGGACACCCTGCCTTCGATGCCGCACAAGCTGCTGTGGGAAAGTTCGGCCAAATTGTTCGACCTTATGCAGAATAATCTGCGTGCGACGCCGCCTGAATCATGCCTGACCATGCGCGAGATCGCGCCTGATGTACACGTCAGCACGCGTGCACGCATAGCACCCACGGCAAAGATCGAAGGCCCGGTGTGGATCGGCCCGCAGGTCATTGTAGGTGACAACGCACAAATCCTTGCCGGCACCATCATTGAGGAAGCCGCGTATATTGACCGTCAGGCCATCGTCAGTGAAAGCTGGGTGGGACCCAACACTTATGTCGGCGCCCTGACCAATGTACAGAATTCCTTCGCCTGGGGTGGCGGCATCGAAAACTGGCGCAAAGGCGTCTTCCTAGAAGTGACCGATGACTTCCTTCTCACCAATCTCACGCATAAGCCCTTTGGCGGTGTGCGCAGCGGCTGGCTTAGCCGAATGGCCGGCCTGCTGCTGATGCTGCTAACAAGTCCGCTGGCACTGCTGTACGCGCTCTGGGCTCTACTCGTGAGATGGCAGTCCGTGTTTGAGAGCCGTCAGGTGGTGCTGCCACCACCCACCAAACAAGACCGCTACAGCCCGAGCACGCGGCTTTATTCACTCACAGCGGCGCGGGGCTTGTTTGCACGCTGGCCGGAACTCTGGGCCGTCTGGCGTGGCGACATGCATCTGGTTGGCAACCGGCCACTGTCCCAGGCGCGTGCAGCGCTGCTGACCAACGAATTTGAGCGCATGTGGTTCGACGCTCCCGCAGGTGTCTTCGCTTATGCTGACATTATGAACGACGGCATGCACAGCAGTGAGAACGACACTGCACACAGCGCCTGCTATGCGATTCACCGCTGCGTACGGCTGAATTTACGCATCCTGTTGCACTGCCTCCCACGCTTTCTATTGCCCCTGCCCCGCAAGGAGCCTGGTATTTCTACCAACAGCCAAACTCAAACCTGCACCTAAGCCATGACACTCACAGCATCCGCCCAGATCACCGCACCAGCCGAACTCTGCGCCACCACGGCACGCCTGTGGCGCGACCGCCTGGAGCGCGAGATCAAACCTGAACATGAAGAAGCCTGCGTTGATCTGTCCAAAACACGTTTCATTGACAGCTCCGGCCTGGGCGTGCTGCTGACGTTGAACAAAAGCCTCCGTGCCCGCGGAGCCACCTTGAAGCTGGTCAATCCTTCTTCGGCTGTCTGCCAGTTGATCGAACTGACACGGCTTCATCGCGTTTTCGAAATTGTTCACTATTGATCGCTCATGTCGCTTCCACAGCAGCAGTTCGACGGCTTCCGACTCGATTTTCCAGCCACGCTGGAGGATGCCCGTGATGCCGTGCGCTCGGTGGTACAGTGGCTGGCTGATCACCAGATTCGCGAGGACGAATGCCAGCAATGGGAGCTGGTGCTGGCGGAAGCAGCGAACAACGCGGTGATCTACACCACCCCAGACCAGGCACAACTCACGGCGCACATCGAAGCGGCGTTGTCTGAGCACGACATCGAAGTCCGCATTACTGATCATACCAGCGGCTTTGACTGGCCGGAAAAGGTGGAACTGCCGGAAGATGATGAGTCAGAGCATGGGCGCGGCATCTTCATCATCACCTCGCTCACCGATCAGGTCTCATATCTGCGCGGGCAAGGGCACAATGTGCTCTGCCTGAGATCGCAGCGCAAATCTCCACCTGAAGCAAGGGAGGACACCGAAGCCACGCTCGAACTCATGACCGCCGAGGTCGCCTCGTGCTACGAAACACTAGCCAATATTTTCCGACTGATCGCCGATGCCGGTAATGATGTGGAACCGGTCGCGCTGGCATCGCGTTGGCTTGAAGAACTGCGCGTACTTGCAGGGGCAGATTTTCTGGTTTTGCGCATGGCTGCCACCGAGGCCAGCAGACTCCCCATCCTGGGTGGGGTGCCCTCGACTATCGTCTGGGACCCGCTGCTGGACCTCCGCACTGCCGATGCCGTTGAAACCCGCGCTGCAGTCACGCGACAGGATCAATGGTTTGATGGCGGCACTTCCTTTGCTGCCGCTGATCCGCTGCGAAAAGCCGGTGAGCACATCAGCGGACTGGCCCATCCGCTCGAAAGCGGCGGCGATCTCGCAGGGGTGCTGACCGTTGGCGTTTTCAAACCGCTCTGGGAGCCTTCGGCTCGTGAATTGAATGTGGTGCGCAGCCTGGGCGACTTTCTTGGCGCGCTGCTCCACGGTTTGCATCGGCGTGATGAAGCAAATCAAGCACGGCTCATGAAACGTGAGCTGCAGATCGCCGCCGATATTCAGCGTTCCCTGCTTCCGGCAGAACTGCCGCAAACCCCCTTCGTCCACTGTGCAGCCCACCTGGCCACCGTGGGAGAAGTTGGCGGAGACTATCTCGACGGCATCCTGCTGCCAGACGGCGGCCTGCTGTTTGTCGTGGCGGATGTCATGGGCAAAGGCGTCCCTGCCGCGCTGTTTGCCACAGCCTTTCACAGTCTGCTGCACTCCAATCTCGATCTGGCGGCACGACCTTCCCGTCTCATGCAGCGCCTGAACCAGGCCATGTTTGCAGAGCTGGACCGGGCGGACATGTTCATCACCGCCCAGCTTGTGCATATCAGCGCTGACGGACTTGCGCTGAATGTCTGTGGTGCAGGTCATGCCCCGCTGCTGCTCAGTGATGGCAGACAAATTCAAGAAGTCTGCGCCGACGGTCCTCCCCTCGGAGTTACGGCGGATGCAGGTTATCAGGATTACACGATCAGCCTCAGTACTTACACGCATGTCCTTCTTCATACGGATGGTTTGAGTGATGTCGTTTCCGGCGGTGGCATCCTCAGCCGTGATGAACTACACACCTGGCTGCGAGAGGCGGCGGCGGCCACAGAAGACGCCAGTGCCTCGCGTGACAGCCTTCATCGTCTGCACCGCAGTGCGGTGGACGCCGCCAGCCAGCAGGACGACGCCACCTTCATGATCATCACACGCGGCACGCAGACTCTTTCTGCCAACACTCAAAACTCCCTGTCACATGCCAACGGATAGACCCATCCTCGTCGTCGATGACGAGCCTCACATGCGCCGGGTGGCGGAACTCAGCATGAAACCGCTCGGACATCCGATCCTCCTTGCCGCCGACGGTGAGGAAGCTGTCAAGCTGGCCAAAAGCCGGCAGCCCTGCGTCATCCTGCTGGATCACATCATGCCGGTGATGGACGGCAAGGCGGCCCTGCAGCAGTTGAAGGCCGATCCCGCGACACGCGACATCCCCGTCATCATTCTCAGCTCACGTGGCCAGCTTGCCGTCGGGCAGTATCAAGGATTTGAGAGCGCCACGATGTTTGTCGCCAAACCCTTCAGCCCAGCCCTGCTCCGCCGTGAGGTCGAGCGGCTCATTTCAACCTCCACACCCTTGGAACCTCAACTCGCATCGTCATGAAACAACGCCTGGATCTTTTCATCATGATCGACGCCTGTGGGTGGGAGATCATCAAGAGTCGTCCCCAGTTTCTCCGCACGCTGGCACCGAACCGTCGCAAGCTCGAAAGCGTCTTTGGCTACAGCAGCACCTGCGTGCCGAGCATTCTCAGCGGTCGCTGGCCCGATGAGCACCACAACTGGTGCTACTTCATCCACGATCCGCAAAACTCCCCTTTCCGCAGTCTGAGCTGGCTGCGCTGGCTTCCCAAGGCGCTGACCGGCCGCCGCATAGTGCGGCGCTATCTCACCAAGATCGTCAAGTCCACGCTGGGGTTCAAAGGTTACTTCGATCTTTACAACATCCCCTTTCAACACATCCACCTGTATGACTTCACCGAGAAGAAAAGCCCGCTGCAGCCGGGTGGCATGAACCGCGGCCCCAACGTGTTTGACCTTCTTGTGGAGAAAGGCGTGCCCTACTTTGTCACGGACCCCAACCTGAGCGAGGAAATCAACCGCGACCGCCTGATCGCAGATGTTGAGGACGAACGCATCGACTTCGCCTTCCAATACTGGGCCGGATTAGACGGCCTGCTCCATCGGGTGGGCAATCAATCTCCTGAGATCGACACCAAGCTCGCTGAATACGAAGCCTGGATCACTCAGACCATGGCGGTGGCGCAAAAACACTACCGGGAGGTCAATCTCCATGTCTTCAGCGACCACGGCATGGCCAATTGCGATCGACACCTCGATCTGCGCAGTAAAATCGACGCTCTGGGGCTGCGCATCGGCACCGATTACAACGTGGTCTATGACAGCACGATGGCGCGCTTCTGGTTCTTTAACGATGCTGCACGTCAAAAAGTCAGCGCCGTTTTGCAAGGGGTTCCCGAAGGCCGCATCATGGCAGATGAAGAACTGCGGCGCTTCCGCGCTCATTTTGCCGACGGACGCTTTGGTGAGCTCATCTTCCTCGTCCAGGAAGGCGTGCTGATTGTGCCCAGCCACATGGGGGAGCGCCCCATTTGCGCCATGCACGGCTACCATCCGCATGATCCGCAGAGCTATGCGACACTCTTCAGCAACTCGTCCAAGGTCCCTGCGGACATCACCCACATTCCACACATTCATCGCCTGATGGAAGCGGCCCTGGAACGGCCGGAGGCCAAGCACGCCGCACCATCCATCCACGCCCTGGCAGCCTGATACCTTCAAACTTATGACACTGACCCTTCCCTCTCTGAACTCGCTCTGGCAGGATTTTCGCCTCCGCTGGTATTTTAAGTTTACGCTGCCTGCCAAAACGCAGGCGACGCTCTACGGTGTGAAGCTCGACATCAGCATGCTCTCGCCGATGATGAAGAACAACATCCTGGAAGGACGCTATGAATTCCAAGAACGCAGGATTGCAAGCCGGTGTCTGAAAGCGCAAGACGTCGTGCTTGAACTGGGTGGAGCCATCGGGTTCATCGGACTCTTCTGCCGCAAAGTGGTCGGAGTCAGGCACCATCTCACGGTGGAGGCCAACCCCAAAACCATCGAACTGATGAAACGTAATTACCGCCTGAATGACATGACTCCAGACGTCGTGCATGCGGCAGCAGCAGCCACAGACGGCGAGATCACGCTGGACGTCGGTGGAGAGTTCTGGGAAAACTCGATCGTCTCAAACAGTACCTCGGGTGAAAAAATTCAGGTTCCCTCACTTAGCTTGCGCTCACTGGCTCAACTGCTGCCGCAACCTCCCACCGCCTTGATCTGCGACATCGAAGGTGCCGAAACACAGCTCGATTTCAGCCAGCTTCCTTCATCGGTGAGCCGCATCATCATCGAACTTCATCCCACCATTGTGGGTGAGCAGGCAGTGCAGGAGCTGGTGAAGCAGGTGCATGGCCTCGGATTTCGCACGGAATCCATCGAAGAAGGCACCTGGCTGTTCGTGCGTTGAGTTCTACTTTTTCGGCCATCTCCCCGCAGGTGCGGGGATTGTTGAGAGCGGAACTCGCCGCGAGGTTTGATTACCCGCGATGACCTACGACTCTGTCAAACAACACATCTGGAGCAACGCTCTTTCGAACTACCTCCGCACCTTTGTCGGCATCATTGTCGGACTGGTCACATTTCGGTTGTTGTACCAAGCATTGCCACGCGAGTCGTTCGGTTTTTGGTCATTGCTTTGGAGTGTGTTTGGCTACGGCATTCTGCTGGATTTTGGCTTTGGCTTTGCCGCACAAAAACGTGTCGCCGAACTCTCAGTCACCGGTGAATGGCACAAGCTCAGCCAGGTGCTGAGCACGATCCTGTTCTTTTACCTTGGCGTGGCCGCTCTCATGGCGGCCACGGTGGCTCTAGGAGCCGATGAGATTGTGCGCTCGTTTGGTGTTTCCGCCGCGAATCACGCGGAGTTTCGCATCGTGCTGATCGCCTTCTTCGCCGCCATCGGCCTGGCATTTCCGCTGGGTATTTTTCCGGAAATCCTGCGCGGCCAGCAGCGCATCAGCACCGCAAACAACATCATTACAATGGCCATGCTCATGCGCCTGGCGGTCATCGCGTGGGCTGTTTACGCAGGCTGGAGTCTGCTGGCCATCATGCTCACCGCTCTGTTCTTCGCCCTGGCCCCGGATTTAGTTTCCGCCTTCTTCGCCCTGCGTCACATGCCGGAGGTGAAACTGCGCCCGGGCTTGTTTTCAAAGTCCATCATGCGTGAAACGATGGGCTTCTCCATTTTTGCCTACATTAGCACCGCTACCAACATTGTGCTGGGGAAGACGGACCAGTTGGTGCTCGGAGCTACGCTCTCGATAGGTGCTGTGGCCATCTATCAGGCCGGGGCCAAAGTCGCCGAAGTGTTTGCACAATTCACCAAGCAACTGCAAGACACGCTGTCTCCCGCTGCGGCACATCTACATGCCACAGGAGACCACTCCGCACTGCGCGATCTGCTGCAGCGAGGAACACGGTGGAGCGCCATCATCGCCACCCCGTTGTATGTACTGTGCGCCTTTGAACTGGAGCCGCTGCTCAAGGTGCTCACTGGCGACAAAAACATCGCCACTGAGACCTGGCAGGTGGCCCAGGTGCTGCTGCTCTGGTTCTACAGTTCGGCGCTCACTCACAGCGTGAGCAAGCGCATCTACATGATGTCTGGCCATGAACGTCGCCTCATGTGGCTGGGACTCGGCGAAGCTGCGGTGAATCTCGCATTAAGCATCACGCTGGCCTTGGTGTTTAAAAACGTGGTCAGCGTCGCGGTGGGCTCACTCATCCCAACCCTCTTCTTTGGCTGGTGCCTGCTCTGGCCTTGGGTGGCCCGGGATGTCAGCCTCCGCCCATGGCAGTTGTTTCTTAAAGCGGTACTGCCAGCCTGGATCGCCTGTGTGCCGTCAGCAGTCATCCTGGGGGCTCCCCTGCTGTTCCCTGACCTTCAGATCGAAAACACCTGGTTGCGCATCTTCTTGATGGGAAGTGCTGGAGGCCTGACCTCCCTCCTTTGCCTGTGGTGTTGGTCGTTGACTGCTGCAGAACGCCAGACGCTGCGCGCACGCCTTCCTGCCCCATTCAAAAAAACTCCAACCGCGCTGCAGGCAGCGTGATCTCCCATGCAAGCATCCCACATTCTCCGCAAATACGAACCGGCCCAGTGGGGCGGTACCGAGACTGCCGTGCAGCGTCTTATTCAAGGGCTGCAGCAGCATGGCATCTCATCAACGGTGCATGCTCCGCAGTGCGCAAATCTCGACGGCTTCGATCCGCTGCGCGATGCCGGGGCCAAAATTCAACGCTATCGCGCCTTTGTACCCGTGGTCGGAATTTCCGCCGCGCAACGCGAAGCGCTGATTTCATGGGGCGGCAACCTGTTTTCATTTGAGTTGTTCTGGCAACTGCGCGCCAGCGGTGCGGAGGTGATGCACTCGCACGCGCTCAACCGCATTGCCGGCATCAGCATGATGGCTGCCAAGTCGCGAAGCGTGCCGCATGTGATCACCCTCCATGGCGGCGCGCTCGATATTCCCGATGAAGTGAATGCCAAACTCACTGCTCCACTGAAAGGCGGCTTTGAGTGGGGCAAGGCGCTCGGTGCGTTCGTGCGCAGCCGCCATGTGCTGCAAAACACGGACGCCATCTTCACCTGCAATCCGCGTGAAGCGGCCCTGCTGCAGGAAAAATATCCGCAGCAGCGCATTATCGTGCAGCCACACTCCGTGCCTGCAGCCCAATATGCTGTTGATAGCCGTGCGGCCGCGCTCAGAGCCTATCCGCAAATCGCCGACCGCGATCTCATTGTCAAAGTCGCCCGGCTTGATCCTGCCAAGAATCTGCCCTGGCTCGTTCGGCAGTTGCCCGCGATCAAACGCCGCCATCCACGCGCCATGCTCGCGCTCGTTGGTGCCGGGACCACGCAGTCTGTGGTCGAAGAGCTGCATCGCGAGATCAACCGCCTGGGATTGAGCCACGATGTTTTGCTCACCGGAGGTCTGGACTCAGGCAGCGCTGAGTTGATCGGCCTCATCCAGTCTGCACGCTTGTTCGCACTTTGTTCGACTGCCGAGCCATTTGGCATCGTCATTCTTGAAGCCTGGGCTGCAGGTACTCCCGTGCTTTCCTCCCGCACCTCCGGAGCCGCCTCGCTGATCGAACATGGCCGCACTGGCCTGCTCTATGATCTCGACAAGAGCGCCGATTTCCACTCCGGCATCGACACCCTCATGATGAACAACAAGCTGCACCGCCATATTAGCGCGGAAGCTCGTGAGCATGTGCGCGCTGAATTCGACGTGCCCAGCATCGCAAGCCGTGTGGCACGTGTTTATGAAGAGCTGGTCGAAGCGAAGAAACGTAAAAGCGCAAAAAACTCATTGCCACGCCAGCCAGTGCAATTCGCCGCCAAACTGTCATGAGTGATCCTCTCATCAGCATCGTCATGCGCTCCTTCAATGAAGCCTGGGCGCTGCAGGAAACACTGCCGGCGCTGGCTGCGCAAAACTGGAGGAACTGGGAGCTGATTGTCATCGACAGCGGCTCCACTGACGGCTCGCAGGACCTGATCCGTGCCGTCAAACCGGCGCACTTTGTTCAAATCGCGCCCCAGGAGTACAATCCAAGCCGCGTGATGAATCATGGCATGACTCTCGCCCGCGCGGAGCGCGTGATCTTTCTCAATGCCGATGCAACACCGCAAAACGAGCACTGGCTGAGACCACTGGCGGAGGCACTTGCAGACGCCCGTGTCGCCGCGTGTTTTGGAAGGCAGATTCCGCGTCCTGACTGCCAGGCGGTGTTCGCCTGCGACCACGACCGCTGCTTTGGGCCCGAGCGAGAATCCGCGCACTGGGACCATTTTTTCAGCATGGTCAGCAGCGGCCTGCGCAGGGAGGTATGGCAGATGCGCGGCTTCCGCGAAGACCTGCAATACGCCGAAGATGACGAGTACACCCGCTGGTGCCGCGCCCAGGGCTTCGAAGTATCTTATGTCGAGTCTTCCGTGGTGATGCACAGCCACAACTACACACCGCAGCAAAGCTGGAAACGCTCCTTTGGTGACGCCCGCGCCATCGGCAAGGCCTGGAGTCAACGACCTGGCGTCTTCAACTGGCCGCAAACGGTGATTCTCGGCTGGCTCAAAGATGTTCGGCATGACCTGAACTGGTGCCTCAAACATGGCCGTCTCCATGAGGTCGTGCATGCCATGCGGATTCGCTGGCAGCAGCGCCGGGGCAAGCTGGCGGGATTTCACCAAGGCTGGCGTGAGCAGCATGAAGCTTCCACATGAAAATTCTTGTTCTAACCAACCTTTACCCGCCGCATTACGTCGGCGGTTACGAACTGCGCTGTGCCGCGATCATCGAGGCACTGCGGCTTCGCGGTCATGAGGTCAATGTGCTCACATCCAATCATGGCCTCCAGGGCGAACCACCGCCGATGGAACCTCACATCGAGCGCAGTCTCTGCATCCATGGCTACTACGGCCACCCATGGCTGGGACTGAATGCGCTCAAGCAGTTGGAACTGCACAACAATTTCATCCTGCGTCAGGCTCTCGCTGTGCTGCAGCCTGATGTCGTGCACGTCTGGTGCATGGGCGGGCTGTCCAAGTCGCTCTGTCTCACCCTGCAGCGGAGTGGTGTCCCAACGGTCTATGATGTCAGTGATCACTGGATTTTGCGCAGTCTCACCGGTGACGTCTGGCTCGACTGGTGGAACCGTAGCAATGGCTCAATCGCATCGCGCGTGCAGCGCGCGCTTTGGACCCTGTGGGGAGTCCGGCGGCGCTGTGATCCCCTCGCCCCAACCAACCCCGTTTCCGTGATCCGCTTCCAGCGGCTCTACTTCACCAGTGCCCGTCTGCGTGAACTCACGGCACAGCAGGGCTACGAGGTGATGCATGGCGGCGTCATTCACTGCCCGGTGGATACGCAGCACTTCCAGGGAACACCAGTGACGCGCGCACCTAAAAACTGGCTCTGGGTGGGACGCCTGGCGGAAGACAAAGGCATCCTGACAGCACTGCGTGCGCTGCTGCTCATCAAAAACACCTTTGCAGGCGAGCTGCATGTCTATGGCAAAGGTGATGACGCTTACGTGACCATGTTGAAAAACTTTGCCACCGGCAACGCCCTCCCGGTGACCTGGCATAGCGCAAAGCCCGCTGAAATGCCCGCAGTGTATTGCGCTCATGATGCCCTGCTGTTCACCTCCGAATGGGAGGAGCCGTTTGCGCTCACTCCTCTTGAAGCCATGGCCTGTGGTCTGCCGGTGATCGGCACCATGACCGGTGGCAGCCGCGAATTGTTCCGCCACGGTCAGAACGCCCTTACTTATGATGCAGGAGCCGCGACTCAACTGGCGGAACGCATTCTGCTTCTGCAAAGCGATGACCACCTGCGTGCCACCCTAGCCAAAGCGGGCCACCAGGAGGTGCATGAGCGTTTTGCCATGGCTCCGATTGTTGACCTAGTTGAAGAATACTTGCGCGAATCCATTCCATCATGAGCTCACGCTTCACCATCGACGGCAGCAAAGAACTCGAACAGCACCTTGCAAAAACCTGTTCACTTGTGCGCGCCGGCGTGGAGCGCATCATTCCGCCACATCAACTCGAAGGGCTCGCTCTCGCCGGAGGCTATGGGCGTGGTGAAGGCGGCGTGCTGCATGAAAACGGCCAGGACCTGCCCTACAATGACCTGGAATTCTTCGTCTTCGTGCGCGGCAGCACCTACATCAACGACCGTCGGTTCAAATCCGCACTGCACGCACTCGGCGAGTCGCTGGCACCAGCCGCCGGGCTGGAAGTGGAGTTCAAGATCCTTTCCATTTCACGGCTGCGGCAGAGCACCGTAAATATGTTCTATTACGATCTGGTCATGGGCCACCACTGGCTGATTGGTGGTGATGAGCTTTTCGCCGGCTGCGAACACCATCGCGACGCCGCTCGTATTCCCCTGCATGAAGCCACGCGCCTGCTCTTCAACCGCTGCTCAGGTCTGCTGTTTGCCAGTGAACGACTCGCTCTGAAAGACTTCAACAGCACAGATGCCGATTTCGTCGGGCGCAATCTTGCCAAGGCACAACTGGCGCTTGGTGATGTGATGCTGGCCATGTCAGGACGCTACCATTGGAGCTGCCAAGAACGTCATCGCAGACTTCAAGAACTGGCTGAAGCGGATCCAGCACTGCTTGCTCATCATGCCACAGGAGTGGCTTTCAAACTCCATCCAAAACGCTCGGCCAAGACGCATGCCGAATTGCGCCAGGAACATTCAGCGCTGTCGCAACTGGCACAACAAGTCTTCCTTGAGCTCGAAAGCCGCCGCCTGAAAATCAAGCTGTCCGCACCTGTCGATTATATTGCCAGCAAGACCAACAAGTGCCCTGAAGTACCGCTGTGGAAAAACGTGCTGATTCATCTCCGCACGCGAGGAATTCCACCGAGTTTCACACGTTATCCACGAGAGCATTTGCTGCATGAACTGGTGACGATGCTTTGGACCAACCGAGCTGCAGATCCACATGCGATCCAGCAGTACGCCGCATTGTGGAACCGCTACAACTAGGTCCAATTACCCTCACTTGCGGGCGATGCATTTGGTCATGAACCTGGCTTTGTTACAGGAAGATCAACCGGCCTATGAACATCCTCGTTGTTTACCCTTACATCCCCTACCCGATCGACCGCGGCACCTATCAACGAGTGTTTCATCTGCTGCGTGCGCTGGCCAGAGATCACACGATTGATTTGATTGCGCTTTCTGAAAAAGGCGAGCGTGTGGAGCATCGCGGTGTCTTTGAAAGTTTTTGCCGGAAAGTGGTCTTCGTACCTTTCGAGCATCCGCCCTGGCCCCAGTTGTTTCCCAATCGTCTGCTGAACTCCCTGCCCACGACGATCCGTCACTGGTTGCTGCCACAGCTGGCAGACGCCATAGGCGAGATGCTTGACCAAAATGAGTACGACATGGTGCATGTCTGCGACATTGTGATGGCGCAGTACTTCCTCAAGGACCATCTGGAGATTCCGCTGAGTGTGGACCGCAGCCGGGTGGATTTGCAGTTTCAGGAGGAGCAGTACGCCCACATGCCCAAAGGGATCAAATCCTCACTCTTGTACTGCGAGCAGGCATGGAAGCTGCGCCGGTTTGAATACAAGGTCGCCCGCCGCAGCGCCGTACAGGTGGTGTGTGGTCCGGACGACAAACAGTTCATCCGCTCAGAAGTGAGCGAGAACGTTCCTGTGCAAGTAGTCACCAACGGGGTCGATCTCGACTACTTCAGCCCCAATGCATCGGAAGCTGCCCGCGATCCGGCACCCACTGTTCTGTATTGCGGGGCCATGGACTACTTGCCGAATGTGGATGCCCTGCACTGGTATTTTGGCGAGATTCACCCACGGCTAAAGAAACTGGTGCCCGACCTCCAAGTATTGGTGGTTGGTAAATCGCCGACCGAAGAAGTCCAGGCCTACGGCAGCCTGCCGGAGGTCACTGTCACAGGCGGAGTGCCCGATGTCCGGCCTTGGTACCGTCGTGCCTGGGCGCAAATCGTGCCGTTGCGCATCGGTGGCGGCACCCGGCTCAAGATACCTGAAAGCATGGCGATGGGAACACCGGTGATCAGCACCTCCATCGGCGCACAGGGGCTGAATCTGGTGCATGGCATGGACATCCTCCTGGCCGACACACCGGAATTGTTTGCGCACTACACCGAGCGCATGCTGCACGACGAAGCACTGCGAAAAAAAATCGACGAACGCGGCATGCAGACCTGTCGTGGCCGCTTCGGCTGGCCCGGTCTGGGCAGGCAGCTCAGCATCTACTACTCACAGCACTTCCAGCCAGCAAAGAATTCTCATGAACACAACTGAAGCAGCTATTCCACCACGAAGCGGGCCATCGTTGTCCATCCTTGGTGTCCCGTTCGATAATGTGACGACTGGTCAGACGCTGGAGGCCATTTCTGAAATGATTGCCTCGCGCAAACCTCATTACATCGCCACAGCGAATGTCGATTTCACCGCGCTCGCCCTGCATGATGAGGAGCTCCGGCGCATTTTGCTCGATGCACACCTTGTGGTTTGCGATGGCATGCCGCTGGTCTGGGCCTCGCGCTGGCTGGGCAATGCACTGCCAGAACGCGTGGCCGGCTCCGACCTCGTGCCCAAGTTGCTGGCCATGGCTGAAGAGAGAAATTGGAGCGTCTACTTCCTCGGCGGTCAGAAGGAGGTGGCCGAGATGGCGGTGCAGAAGGTGCAGGAGCGCCATCCAAAGCTCAAAATCGCAGGCGTCATGTCTCCGCCATTTAAACCGCTGCATGACATGGATCATGCAACGATCTGCGCCGAAATTCGCTCCACCCACCCGGATCTGCTGTTCGTTTCATTCGGCTGTCCCAAACAGGAAAAGTGGATCGCCCTGAACTACCTGAGTGCAGGCGCACCTGTGACGATTGGCGTCGGTGCGACGATCGACTTCCTCGCGGGCCACATGCAGCGCGCGCCGCTCTGGATGCAAAAGACCGGCTTCGAATGGCTGTACCGGCTGCTACAGGAGCCACGGCGACTGTTTAAACGCTACGCCACAGATTTCGTGGTGTTCGGGCTGACGTTTGGGAAACAATGGTGGCTGACGCGTAGTGGCAAACGCACCATCAGCACTACGACCACGCCGAGCATCCCTACGCCGATCAGGACATCAGAGGTCAAGCTTTCGAGTGTTGCAGAACTTTTTTGCCCTGAGCGCCTGGATGCTTTCGAGGTTCGCGTCATCGAGCAGGACTGGATGCAGAGTCTCGAAGGACAGGAAGAAGGCGTCATCATCGACTGCGGCGGCGCTCAATTCATCGACAGCACTGGACTCGGCCTGCTAATGCGCATGCAAAAACGCTGCCGCCAGTCGGGCAAGCACCTGGTCCTGGCCACCGTCTCCCCAGCAGTGTCCAAACTGCTGCAGATGACACGACTGAACTCAATCTTCACCCAGGCCGCCAACCGTGAAGAAGCGTTGAACAAAATTTTAAATGCCAGCGCACCATTGGCCACCTCTGGAACCAGAGCGGAGCCGCTGCAGCTCAACTGGAGCGGTGCTGTCACCAGCAGCGGAGTGGAAGGTCTCTGGCGTGGCGCACTGGGAGTCCTGCAGAACGCCGCAGATGCACGCAATCCGGTCGTCATCGATCTGCATGGGGTGCAGATCATGGACAGCGGCGGCCTGGGTCTGATGGCGCGACTGAAGGATCATGCCGCCAGCCAGCACATTCACCTGCGCTTCGCCAATGCCAGCCCTGTCGTACATGAATCTCTCCGTCACGAACAAATGGAACACCTCCTCGCATCATGAAAATAGCCATCTCAACCAGCGTCATTCAGCGCGGCAAAACCGGCGTGGCGCAATATGTTCTGGCCCTGACCCGGGCGCTCATGCCATATGCAGATGTGGTCAAATTTCACATCCTCGCTCTGGCGCAGGATCTGCCGCTCTTTGAATTTGCACGCGGGCGAATGGAGATAGTGCCTGTCGATGAGCGCTGGCGTCCTGCCGTGCGCAACATCTGGTGGCATCAGCAGGTGCTGCCACGGTGGCTGGACCAGCAGCAGATCGATGTGCTGCATGTGCCAAGCTACCGCCGCATGGTGCGCTCCGCACATTGCAATCTCGTCTCAACGATCCACGATCTCGCCCCGTTTCATGTAAAAAAGAAATATGACCTCGCCCGCATGATCTACGGCCGCGTCATTGTGAAGCATCTTGCGCGCAGGCAGAATGGCATCATTGCAGTGAGCACGAGCACAGCCCGGGACATCGAGCATTACTTTGGCGTGCCGGTACAGCGGCAGAATGTGATTCTCAACGGCATCGACCATGCACGCTTCAATCCAGGTGACCGTGATGCAGCCTGCGCCATGGTGGCTAATCGCTGGCAGTTGCATGAACCATTCTTTCTTTATGTGTCCCGCCTCGAACACCCGGCTAAAAATCACACGCGCTTGATCGAGGCCTTCGACAAGTTCAAAACCGACAGCGGCTCCCCCTGGCAGTTGGTGCTGGCTGGAAGCGACTGGCATGGTGCAGAGCATGTTCACGCGGCGGCTCGGGATTCCCGCCACACCAAGGACATTCACTTCCTCGGCTTTGTGGAGGATGCAGTCCTTCCCGACTTGTACCGTGCCGCCGCCGCCATGGTGTACCCGTCCTTGTTTGAAGGTTTTGGCCTGCCGCCGATCGAGGCCATGGCCTGCGGCTGCCCTGTCATCAGTTCGAAATGTGGTTCCCTGGGTGAAGTCGTCGGTTCGGCAGCCCGCATCATCAATCCCGAGGACGTTGGCGAAATGGCGCAGGCGCTGCTGGAAGTCGCCACGCATCGTGAACAACGGGATGCCTTGATTCATGCCGGTCTGGAGAACGCCAGACGCTTCAACTGGGACGACAACGCCAAACGCGTCATGGATGTTTACGAAAAACCTTTTACAGGTTCCCGCAGTTGGGGGGGTTGAGCGGGGGGGGGATCGGAGCGCAAGTTTCTTCACGAAACATGTCTGATTTCCTCCAGCATTGGCAGCTCGAAACGAAACCCTTTGAGGCGACGTGGGACACGCGTTTTTATTATCGCAGCCCACAACATCAGGAAGCGCTCGACCGACTGCTCTATCTGGCCAGCGAAAAAACCATGAATCTGGGCATGCTGACAGGCGACATCGGGTGCGGTAAGACGATTACCAGCGCAGTTTTGGCGCAGAGCCTGGACCCGTGTGAATTTATTGTCGTGAGCTGTCAGAATTCGGGCTTCAACTTTGATGAATTGCTTGAATCCATTCTCTGGCAGCTTGACCCTGATGCGGCGGACCTGCCGAACGGTAAGTTTGGCCGCTGTGAGCACTTGAAAGCCCTGTGCGTGAACGCTGCCGAGCGCGGCAGGCATGTCATTGTTCTGCTGGATGAAGCGCAGGACATGCCCGAGGAGACACTGCGTCAGATCGGCTGGCTGACCAACTTCAATGGCGACGGGAAGCCGCTGCTGACCCTGCTGCTGATCGGTCAGCCACCATTGCGCCGGCTGGTCAACAGCAATCAGGCCATTCAGCAGCGCATCGGGCTCAGATTTCATCTCATGCCGATGAGTGAGTCAGCCACGGCAAACTATTTGGCGCATCGATTGAAAGCCGCAGGCCATGCTCATGGTGATGTTTTTGAGGCTGATGCGCTGGTCCACTTGCATCATTTTGCCTGCGGGATTCCGCGCGAGATCAACCGCACCGCGAAACTCTGTCTGGAACATGCTTGGTCGACAGGAGAGGCGCGCGTCACCGCGCAAATCCTTCATGATGTGGCCTGTGATTTATATCGCCAGAACCAGCTTCTTGGCATGGCCACGACTCTCGCCTGCGCCACATGAGTGCGACGCCAACAACGCCTTTCAGCCTCACCGCGATCAATCGCAAACGCGGCATCAGCAGCCCGGCTCCCAGGATGCGTGAGACCCCCATGCTGGCAGAGCCCCTGGCCTTTCCCAGCGTTCCGACGCCGACGCTGGCACCCGTTGAGCCGGCCGCACCCGCGATCAACCTCCCATTCGATCCGCTGCGGGTGATCGATGTGCTTCTACGCCGCTGGTGGCTGCTGCTCTTCACTGGTCTGGTCTGCTCGGCAGTCATGCTGGCTGTGGGCTGGCTGCGGTTTGAAACTCTGTACACCGCCAAATCCCAGATCATCAAACAGCAACTGGCCTCCGCCTTCAGACAGTCGGATTCCGGCGAATCATTCAAGCCCAGCGATCTTACGATCCCGACACTGATGTCACTGATGTACTCAGGCTCCACCATCGCCGCAACCAGCGGTCAACTGGAACATCGCTACGCTGAAGGTGCGATCCGATCTGGATTAATCGTCACCGCTGAACGCAACACCGACATAGTGAACATCAGCATGACGTCCAATGTCAGCGTCGAAGCTGTTCTGGAAATGCTGAAGTCCTACACCGAGACGGTGCTGAATTTGTCGCGTGATTTGCAGCGCGGCGACGCCTCTGCCATGAAGGCCTTTTTGCAAAAGCAGATCGAGCGTACCGATGCCGATTTGCTGAAGGTGAATGAAGAGCTGCTGGCCTATGGCCGCCAGTCACATCTGCTTGATGCTGACAAACAGATGGACGCCTGGCTGGGTGAACTGGGCAACTTCACACTGAAGTATGAGACGTTGAAACTCGACCACGACACGCTCGATGTGCGCATCCAGGGCATTGAACGCGAACTGGGCAAGGTGGACACCAATGCGGCAAGGGTGGACACCGCAAAAAAAGAACTCGCGGACCTGCGCGTGCGCTACACGGATGAACATCCGGCCGTGGTCGAGTCCATGGAAAAGCTGAACTCATTGGAGCAGCACATGAAGTCCTCCGGCATGCGCACCGACGCCCCGCCCAAACCCGGCGAAAGCAATGTGGCGGAAAGTTTGTACCTCGATCTGGTGCGCTTGCGTTCGGAGAAAGAAGTCATGGGCGAACAGATGACAAAGCTCATTGCAGTGCGTGAAGGCATCAATCAGCGTCTGTCTTTGCTGCCACGGCAGGCGATGGAATACGCCCATATCAAGTCCAGGAAGCAGACCCTGGAAACTTCCCGCGCCCTTCTGGCCGGACGTCAGCGTGAAGCAGCACTCTACGAAGAGAACTCTCAGGGCTACTTCCGACTGTTTTCAATGGCTCGTGGGCAGGATGTGAGCGCGGTAAAACCAACGCAAAAGCTCGCCATGGTTGGGGCGGGTGGATTTGGCGCAGGTGCTGCCCTGGCAGGATTTATCCTGGTTTTAGGAATCCTGCTCGATGTGCGAGTCCGCAGCAGCGGAGATTTAAAACGCGCCACCGGTCTTCCCGTTCTTGGGGCATTACTCGTGGAAGAGGCTTCATCTACCGAAAGTGCTGAGGAGTGGGCATTCCGTATCTGGACCAGGCTGCAACCCATGCTGCAGACGCAAGCCAGCAGTGGTGCCATGATCTGTGGTGTGCTGCATGCCGCCGAGGACAATGCTGCCCCGCGTTTGATCGGTCTGCTGGCAGAGGCGGCGGTGCGTCGTGGCCTGGGCTGCATCGTCATCACTCAGGAACTGACAGAAGATGCCCTGACACTTACGAGAGCCGTGGAGCATCCCGAACGCACTGGACAAATCGCACGAGAAATCACCAACAGGCCCTATCGAATTGGCATGGATGCAGAATGGCAGTGGACTCCCGAGCAAAGACAGCATTGGCAGGCCGCACTGGTGCACTGGCGAAAGCTCACTGGCGTGGTGATCCTCATTGAACTACCTGCGGTAGAGCAGCCCGAATCATTACTGATCGCAGAACAGTTGCCCAATCTCATCTGGGCCGGTTCCAGCGGTTCCTGTCTGGTGCAAAAAATCCAGGACGCTCTTCGCATGTATCGTGACGCCGGGTGCAAACTCGTGGCCGCTTTGCTTGATCGCGCCCCCGCACTTCGCCCGGCGGCACTGGCTCGTTTCGGCGCACTGGCGCTGCTGCTCGCCAGCGTGACATCAGCCGGGGCACAGACCTTCCTGCCGCTCGGCGCAGGAGATGCCGTTAACATCAACATGCCCGGCTTTGAAGGTCATGAGCGCAAGGACGTGTCGATCGGACCCGACGGCAAATTGACTTACTTGCAGGCACATGACATCCAGGCTGCCGGACTGAGTCTGGATCAACTACGCGAACAACTGGGCACTGAACTGCGGCGCTATTATCGCAATGCCCGCGTGGTGGTCACGCCCTCCACCTTTCAGAGCCGCAAAGTCTATGTGCTTGGCAAGGTGGTGAAAAAGGGAGCCATCAATCTGGACCGCCCGCTCACCATTCTCGAAGTGGTGGCTGAAGCCGGCGGTTTGGAAACCGGCTTGTTTCAGCAAAACACCGTGGAACTGGCAGACCTTGGGCGCAGTTTCGTCATGCGCGGTCAGGCACGGCTGCCGGTCAATCTGGAGGCACTCTTTCTACGCGGCGACATGACGCAGAACGCACATGTGGAGCCGGGTGATTACCTCTACTTCCCTTCTGCCAACTCCAACGAAATCTATGTGCTCGGCGATGTGAAGATGCAGGGCACGCAAGGTCTGCTGGCCCACACCTCCGTCCACAGTGCCATCGCTCAGGCGGGCGGCTTCACGCCAAAGGCCTACACGCGGCGGGTGCTCGTGGTGCGCGGCTCGTTTGAAAAACCGGAACGCTTCGTGGTGGACATGGAGGATATTCTCTCAGCACGTGCCAAGGGGTTCCGGCTGGAACCGAAAGACATCCTCTTTGTCGCGGATAAGCCCTGGGCACGCGCCGAGGAACTGCTCCACATGGCGATCAATGCATTCCTCCAGGGCATGATATCCGGCTGGACCCGTGCCAATATCTCTCCGTTCATTCAGCAACCGATCCTGCCACAACTCCACTAATAAAGGTTCACGCAATTGCTGTTCATCCATTACTTCGGTTTATTGAACTCATGATCGCCACCCTGGAGCCAGTTGCACCACCTGCTGCCAATCGAATGCTGCAAGTGGCCGTGATCGAGGACGACCCCACTCTGCGTCTGTTTTTGCAAAAACTCATCAGCAAACCAAGCAGTCAGATGACCTTCTCCGGAGCGTGGGAGAGCGCGGAAGCCGCCGCGAAGCTGTTGCTTGAGACACGACCCGATGTGGTGGTCGTAGATCTGGAACTTCCCCGCATGTGCGGCATGGAGCTGATCCGACACCTTTCACCACGCATGCCCGCCACGGCCTTTGTGGTGCTCACGATTCACGACGATCCGCAGAAAGTGTTCGCCGCGCTGCGTGCGGGTGCCAGCGGCTATTTGCTGAAGAGTTCAAAACCCACTGAGGTCATCGCCGGTATCCGCCAGGCCTGTGCAGGTGGTGCACCGCTCAGCCAGGAGATTGCCCGCCTGCTCATCCACTCGTTTCAAGACCCGGCAAAAACCGTGCGCAAACGGATGCCGGGCCTCACGCCGCGTGAGGGCCAGATTCTCGAAATGCTGGCACAGGGCATGGTGCCCAAGGAAGTGTCTGACAAGCTAGGTCTCACTTACGCCACAGTGCGCGACTATCTCAAGGCCGTGTATGCCAAGCTGCATGTCCGCTCGCGGACCGAGGCCGTGATCAAATACCTCGATCAAACCAAGTAGCGTTTTCTCCGCCCCCACAGCTGCGGGGATTGTCGGCGGACCGTGCAGCGCAGAGGTTTGCGCATGAGAGTGACCGCCCTGATTGCCTGCTGTCTTGCGCTGCTGAATGCCTGCGCCATGCTGAAGGAGCAGAAAAAATTTGATGCCCGCGAGCCAAGCGCCACCACCAGCGCTTCCTTCACCCAGACCAAGCGGCAGGAGCCCATCCATCCTGAGTGGCTCAAGCCTTCTCCAAAAGCTTATGCGCTGGGCCCAGGCGACAAGCTCGAGATCGAAATCCTCGGCGAAACCGGCACACGAACGGACACCTTTGTCACACCCGACAGCAAGGTCTATTTTGATCTGCTTCCAGGCATTGATGTGAAGGGCAAGACCACCACGCAACTCCGCGAAGAAATGCAAAAAATGCTGGTCAAGTATTACAAGCAGCCGCAGGTGTCACTGACCCTGCGAGAAGTCAGCAGTCAGCGGGTATGGGTGCTGGGGCGCGTCAATGCTCCGGGAATTTATCCCTTGAACCGGCCGCTGCGGGTGCTGGACGCCGTCACGCAGGCCGGAGGTCTTTTCACCTCACGCTTCACCGGCACCACCGAAGAACTGGCGGACCTTAGCCACAGCTTTCTCATGCGCGGGGGTAAAATGCTGCCGGTGGATTTTCAGAAGCTCATCCGTGAAGGAGATCTGGCGAATAACATCTATCTCGAACCCGATGACTTCATTTATCTCCCTTCGTCACTGACCAACGAAGTCTATGTTCTCGGGGCAGTCACTGAACCCAGACCCGTGGGCTTCATGAACGACATGAACCTGATCACAGCGCTCGGTCGCGGCCTTGGCATCCGGCCTGATGCAGATCTCGCCCACGTCACCATTGTGCGCGGTTCGCTGACGGAACCCAAGATCGCCATGGTCGATGCCAGAGAGATCATTCAAGGGAAGGCCACCAATGTACGGCTGGAGCCCGGAGACATCGTGTTCATCCCCGGTGCCGGCACCATGTCTCCCGGTGGTTTTTTGCATGATGCCGTCAACACCTTCACACGTCTGGTGGCGGCCAATGAAGGCAACGCCGCCGGTGCGCTGCATGCCGCCCCCATTGGCGTCAACCTCAACATCGGAAGCTCCACCCATTAAATGTCCTCCCACCGCCGCATCCGCCCGCTCATCATCGCCGAAGCAGCCAATCCGACGCTCACCAGCGCAGCACTCGTTGGCTGGGCCTGCGCCAAGGCCATCGCCGCAGAGACCGATGCCCACATCGTCACCGAATGGCGTAATCGTGATGACTTTCTTCGTGCCGGCATGGTGGAGGGCACTGACTTCACCGCCATCAACAACCGCCGCCTGCAGCACCTCAGTTGGAGCCTGGCCACAAAGTTCAGCCGCAAAGGCAGCTTCAGTTGGAGCCTCTACGCCGTGCTCTCCAATCTCGTTTACCCCTTCTTCGAGCGCAAACTGTGGCAGACCTTCGGCCCCAGGCTGCGCGCCGGTGAATTTGATCTGGTGCATCGCCTGCTGCCGCTTTCCCCCACCACTTCGAGCTGGATCGCACCTCGGCTGAAACAGATCGGAGTCCCCTTCGTGCTCGGACCGCTGAATGGCGGTGTACCATGGCCAAAGGGCTTTGATGATTTGCGCCAGCAGGAGCGCGACGGCGCAGGGCGGCTGCGAGCCTTTGCTCGCTTCTCGCCTGGGCTGCAGCAAACTCGCGCATCCGCCAATGCCATCCTCACTGCCTCTCGAACGACCTTGCGCGAGATGCCAGCAGCGCTGCAGCAACGCTGCTTCTTCATTCCCGAAAACGCAGTCGATTTGGAAAGGTTTCCGCTGACGCCCAAAGCAGCAACGGCAGATCCTTCCAAACCGCTCCGCATTTCCTTTGTGGGACGGCTGGTGGCTTTGAAGGGAGTGGACATGCTCATTGCCGCTGCCGCTCCGCTGATCCGCAGCGGAGCCTTGCATCTGGACCTCATTGGCGACGGCCCGGAGCGCGAGCGTCTGCTAGCCATGGTGCAAAGTGAACAAATCAGCACTGGCGTTTGCATGGACGGCTGGATTCCCCATGCGCAGCTCGGTGCCCGCCTGCGTGAAAGCGATCTGTTTGTGTTTCCCAGCATTCGTGAATTCGGTGGCGGCGTGGTGTTGGAAGCCATGGCGCTGGGAATCCCTGCCGTGGTGCTGGATCATGGCGGCCCACCCGAACTGGTGCCACCGGGCACCGGATACGTGCTGCCCATGACTACACGCGAAGACATCGTCACCCGCCTGCGTCAGTTGCTGACAGAACTGCGAGAGTATCCTTCACATCTGCAGAACTCAGGCGAACTCGCCCAGGCACATGTGCGAAAATATTATTCCTGGGAGGCCAAGGCAGCGCAGATCCATGAGGTATATCGCTGGGTGCTGGGCCAACGTTCCACCAAACCCGACTGGGGCACGCCCATGGGATTTGTGAGCCAGCCAGAGGCCTCGGAAGTGTCGATGCAGCCCATGTCGCAACCCATGCTCATTCCAGGCCATGGCTTCTAATGCATTCCCCCAGGGCGCGTTTCACATCGCTTCGCTCGATGGCATGCGTGCAGTGGCCATCATGATCGTGTTTCTCAGCCATGCCGGTCTGTCCCACGTGGTTCCCGGATTGTTTGGGGTCACCGTCTTCTTTTTTCTCAGCGGCTACCTCATCACCACCCTGCTGCGCATGGAATGCGAAAGGCATGGCACCGCGAACCTCCGCCAGTTCTTCCTGCGGCGCACGCTGCGCATTCTGCCGCCATTTTATCTGATCCTGGCCACCATTGCCGTGCTCACCTCTTGCAGCGTTTTGCCAGGAGGCTTTCATGGACAGGCATTGACGGCGCAGGCCTTCTTCGCTGCAAACTATTGGGAAATCGCCGGTGGTGTGCAGCCGCCGGGCACGGAAGTTCTTTGGTCACTGGCGGTGGAGGAGCATTTCTACCTGATCTTCCCATTTTTCTATCTCGCCATGCGTCGGGCACTGCCTGATCGCTGGCATCAATTTATCCTGCTGATGCTGCTCTGTGCCGCAGTGCTCGCATGGCGCATGCTTCTAGTGCATCATTTTTCCGCCATCGATCTCCAGTCCGGCTCCGCACATCATCCGCGCACCTGCCACGCCACGGACACTCGTCTTGACGGGCTGCTCTTCGGCTGTGCGCTGGCAGTCTGGGGCAATCCAGCGCTGGATGGCACGCGGTTTCGGCGCAGTCACTGGCTGTGGCTGATGCTGCCCTCCTGCGTTGCGCTCCTGCTGGCCACATTTGTGATCCGCAGCGTGCCGTTTCGGGAAACGTGGCGTTACACACTGCAAGGACTCGCCTTGATGCCCATATTCATCACGGTTATCCGCCACGCCGACGCCCTGCCCCTGCGTTTCTTGAACTGGCGCTGGGTCAGCCGGCTCGGTGTGCTTTCGTATGCGTTTTATCTGACACACACGCTGCTGCTCGCAGTGGTGGAACGCTGGCTGCCTGCTCCCGCAGATTTGAGCCATGTTCAGCTCATGCTGCTGCGTGGTGGTGTGGCATTTGCACTCACGCTTTCAGCCTCTTGGTTGATCCATCAATACGTTGAAAAGCCCTTCTTGCGCATGAGACGCCGTCTCGGCAGCGGTACAACCATGACGGCGCATAAGCAATCCGGCCCATTGGTGTTGAATCGCGCTTAGCAAATCCTAAAACTCGATTCATTCTTGCTGCAAAAGCCTTGTTTGAAACGACCCGGCTTGCGGTAAGCGGGTTTAGTTAGGAGCGTACCGTTGTAACACATTTTCAGTGTTCCTTTTGCGCTTCCAATATCATGAACATCTCACGCCCATCCATTCGAGTCGCCTGCGTCGAAGATGATCCACAGTTTCAGGCCCTCCTGAAAAAAATCCTGGTGCCTGAGCGTGGCTTTGATCTTCTGGATGTCTTTAACAACGCCGAACAAGCAGAGGCCTCCATCCTGGATTTACGCCCGGATGTCGTGCTGCTCGACATGAAGCTGCCAGGAAAAACCGGCATTGAATGCCTCGGCATGCTCGAGTCCCACATGCCAGCCACCGCTTTCGTCATGCTGACAGGAGATGACACCCCAAAGCAGGTCTTTGCCGCACTGAAGGCCGGTGCCTGCGGCTACGTGCTGAAGACTGCCCCCATCGAGCATCTGCTGGAAGCCGTGCGTGCCGCTGCCGTTGGTGGCGGCCCGCTGAGCCCGGTCATTTCACGCATGGTGATTTCAGCATTTCAGACCAAAGCAACTGCCGTTCAGCCACGCATTCCTGGCATTACTCACCGGGAGAATGAACTGCTGGGATTATTCGTGAAAGGCATGAGCGCCAAAGAAGCCGCCTATGAGATGGGCATCAGCTATGAAACCGTGCGGGATTACTTGAAGACGATCTATCAGAAGCTCAAAGTGCGCTCACGCACCGAGGCGGTGCTGAAGTATGTCCGCAATCAGCAAGGGCCCGCACTCGCCTTCTGATCAGCGAGCACGCAGTTGTTTCTTGCAGCGAAACGCCGCCCTGCGGTTCATCTCCATTCCGGACACCATCCCGGCAAGCATGAGCCAGTGCGACAGATTTTTCGTCTGTGTGAGAATACGTTCCACGGTTCCATGCAGGTAGCAGATCGACAGGGCGACCAAAATGCCAAAAGCGACATAGCCCATCAGGCTTTTGCCATAAAACAGCCATGCTCGTATGGCGCACCACAGTGTGACCGCCTCAAACACCAAGAACAACGTCCAGCCCGTCCACCCATTCTCCGCCAGCAGCAGCCAGTAGAGGCTTTCAGTGAGCGGATTACACCAATACAGCTCATCCACAATGGCGAAGCCACGGCCTTCGTCCCACTCCTCCAAAACCGCACTGTATTTCGCGCCCAACGGACGACTGTTGGCGATGCCGTAGTTGTTCCAGCCGATGCCAAACAACGGATAGTCATGCAGCATGGCCTTGCACTGGCGGTTGAGCACCGGACGCAGATCTTCTGCACTCTTCTCCTTGCTCTCCTTGACCTCTTTGAGTCGTGAATTGAGCGAATCCATGGCAAACATCATCACCAGAACTGCACCAATGACGCCCATGATGGAGAATAGCGTCGTGCGCATCCCAGGTCCGCGCAGCCACCCCATCCCTAACACAATGCCAGCACCAATGGCATAGGCGGCAAGTGCCGCACGCGATACTGACAGCAGCACACACAAACCCGCTGCGCCGAACGCGGCCAGGCACAGCCACAGCAGGCGGCCTTTCACGTCCTTATGCAACGCGGCGGCAAACACCACACAGGCCGTCATATAGGCCCACATGGACATAGGATTCTGGTGCTCAAACCAGCCTTTGATCTGAAAGAAGCCTTCGAGGTAGCGCATCTTCATGCAGATCCAGCCCTGCACCACCAGACTCAGCGCCAGTCCGGTCACTGCAGGACGCAGATCTTTCTCATCACGCAGATACATGGCCGCAGCCACAAAGATCAGCGCGCCCTTGCCGAACCGTGAAAAGGCCATCCAAGCCAGCGAGGCATCCCATGCGTTGGCAATGGAAAACAGCCCTGCCACCGTCCACAAAACATACCAAACAGTTCCTGGCGGCAGCCCCTTGCGCGGTGGCAACGACGGATCACGCGGACTTTGCGCCACCGCAATGATCAATGCGATGGCAAACACCTCGATCAGGGAAACCTCATACCCCTTCGTATGCCCACGGTATTTTTCGACACTGCCGATCATCAACGTGAATCTTCCCGGCTGCAGCGTCGGCATGAAAATCATCAAACCAAACAAGGCCCGCTGCCACGCACGCTGCGACGCCATCATCACTCCCAGCAGCGGTCCGAGACCGCCGTAGAGCACCAGGGCAAGCAGGAGTTTGAAAAGGTCCTTCACTGCTGAAATCAAACCCTTACGTTGCATCATCACACCACCCCCGATTGCGGGGTGGGCAAAGGTTTCCGTGCACACTTAGTTTTGCATTCACCTTCACACTCCCCATGAGCCGTCCCACCATTGGTGTCATCATCCGCTTCAAGAACTCAGCAGCCACACTGCCACGGGTGCTGCAGCGGCTGCAGGCGCAGACCATCCAGCCCCTCTTTATTCTGGGTGTGGACACCGGCAGCACGGACGATTCAGCCACCTTGATCACTCAAGCCGGAGGCAGGGTGGTTTCATGGTCGCAGCCTTACCACCATGCGCGGGTGCTCAACTACGGCGTCAAGCATCTGCACACCGATCTCGTGCTCGTGCTGAGTTCGCACACCACCCTGGATGACGATGATGCCGTGGCACGCATGCTTGCCACCTTTGAAGATCCGCGCGTCACCTGCGTCAGCGCGAAGTGGGACGATGACCCGTTTTACAGCGATGCCATCACCTGGGATGAACTGTGCGCCAAAGGGCTCAAGTTTGGTTCCATCTACAGCAACAGCATGGGCATGATCCGCCGCAGCGCCTGGGAAACCGCCCCATTTGATGAAACCCTGGTCACCGCCGAGGACTACGACTGGGCCATCGGGCAACTGCAGCGTGGTCACATTTGCAAACGCCTGCACCTGCGCTTCGGCTATGAGCGCAGCGGCTACGACCGCACCTTCGAGTTTGCCCAGCTCGTGTTTCAGTTCTCGCGCCGCTACAAACTCCACGTCACCTGGCTCGGAGTACTTCGCAGCACTCAACAGATGCTCATGGCGATCTTCATGCGTCGGCCAGAGGCACCACCGCCCGCTTTACATTACGAGCGGCTCAAGGCCTGGGCGCTGATGCGCTTTACCGCCGCTTCTTCTTTTTCCGGCCGGTGAGGATGGCGCGAGCGCGATCTTCATCGTCGAGAGCCGTGGTGTATTTGTAGCTGAAGCCTTCAAGCTTCCGGCGCTCGATCTTCTGACTGATCAGACGCTCAATGGAGGCCACATTCATGAGTTCATCGGCAGCGAAGAGGGTGAAGGCATCACCTTCCTTCTGCGCACGACCCGTGCGGCCAATACGGTGTACATAATCTTCCGAATGCTCGGGGACCATGTAGTTGATGACGTGCGTCACGCCGCTGACATCAAGACCACGCGCGGCGAGGTCAGTAGCGACGATGATTTCAAATTCACCGTTGCGGAAGCCCTGCAAGGCGCGTTCGCGGTCTCGCTGGCCAATGTCGGAGTGCATGACGGCGACCTTGTACTCGTTGAGCTGGTTGAGTGCAGAATAGATCTGGTCAGCCTGCACCTTGGTGCGGGTGAAGATCATGACGCTTTCGAAATGGGTCTGCTTCAAAATGGCGAGCAGGAGTTCCATGCGCTGGTCGCTGGCCACCGGATACATGTAATGGCTGACGGTTTCCGCAGCGGAGAAGCGGATGCCCACTTCGACGCTTTCGGGGTCTTTGAGCGCAAAGTCAGCGAGGCTTTTAATCTGCGGCGGCATCGTGGCCGAGAAAAACAGCGTCTGGCGCGCAGGCGGGGTTTTTTCGACGATGCGGCGCACGTCGGGAAGGAAGCCCATGTCAAGCATGCGATCGACTTCATCGAGGATCAGCACCTCCACATTGCGCAGGTCGGCAATGCCTTCCTGCATGAAATCAAGGAGACGTCCTGGGGTGGCGACGACGATATCGACACCTTCCTGCAGACCTTTGCGCTGCTTGTCGTAACCAACACCACCGTGGACGAGGAGAACGCGCAGACCGGTGTGCTTGCCGTACTTTTCAAACTGTTCGACCACCTGCGCGGCGAGTTCGCGGACAGGTTCGAGGACGAGAACGCGGAATTTACCAGGAGCCCCCATGCGGGTCAGCGTGGGCAGCGCGAAGGCGGCGGTCTTGCCGGTGCCGGTCTGTGAAGCACCGATCACATCACGGCCAGTGAGGATGATGGGGATGGATTTTTCCTGAATGGTCGTGGGCGTGGTGTAGCCGGTTTCACGGACGGCGGCCAACACGGCTGGGGAGAGTCCGAGTACTTCAAAGGCTTCCGGATAGGGACCTTCGGGAAAGGACGGTGACGGTGGCGGGACCACTGGGGCGTGGTTTTCGCGCACCGGCTTGTCCTCACGAGGGCCACGCGGCGGACGCTTGTCATCACGCTCCCGGCCACGCGGTGGGCCACGGCGGCCATCACGTTCTGGACGTCCCTCGCGTTCTGGACGGTCAGGACGCTCACTACGCTCACTACGCTCACTACGCTCACGGGGTGGGCGGGCTTCACGCGGCTGGCGCGGGGCGTGCTCACGGGGCTTGTCGTCGTGCGGGCGCTTGTGCGCATGAATCGCGGCGGGATGGTGATCTTTCGAGTGCTCTTTGGCTGGCACATGGGCCGCTTCCTTCTTCTTGCCTCCGCCAATGACACGTTTCAAGCCGGCCTTAAAGCGGCTGAAAAGGGAGGGTTTCTTCGGGGCGTGGTCGGGTCTGCGTGGGGTGGTCACAAGCGTTTCTAGAGGTAGGAGGCAGGGTTTATCGGCCAGTTTGGGCGACAATGCAAACCCGCAGACATCCGACGGAGGAGTCAGAGCTTCATCGCATAATGCACCTGACGGGCGACTTCCTCAAACCCACAACTCGGATAAAGGTGCTGGCCGATGGCATTCGAGGCCATGGTTTCGATCTGCGCGAGCTTCATTCCTTCCTCACGCATGTAGTCGAGCGCATGCTGGATCAGGCGGCGCCCGAGCCCCAACCCTCGGGCACTTTCCACCACGGCGATGTTGGGAATACGGCCCCGCGCATTCATCCGGTCCAGCCGGGTGGTGATATAGCCCAATATCTCTTCTCCACGCTCGGCCACAAAACACCCCTCCGGGCACTGCGCCACGTCATCGTCGATGTGACAGGCCTTGCGGACCTTCCAGTCGCGCTCATTCCAGAGGCCAAATTTGTGCTCCAACATCTGCTCCAGTGCGACGCTGCCAAAGGATGCCACGGTGATCTGGCGCAAATGTGGCAGATCTTTGTCCTGATACGGGCGGATAAGAAGAGGAGGATCGTCCATGTTGCTGGGGTTGTAAAAGATGGAAAGAGTGACATGCTGCCTTGCTGGACAAGCATCAATAGCGCATATGGCACGGGTCTTGCGAAATAGATGCTTGGTCCGTGACGTAAATCACTGTAATAATTCACAGTTGCGAACATCTTAGCTTATATCATTCTTCTGGCCCATGCTGCTTTTTAGCCGGACTTCTCAAAAATCCCATTCGACCCACTGCCTGATCAAGGTGGTTGGAGGGATTCTGATGGCTGGAGCACTCAGTCAGTGCACCACAACGCCTAAAGGCGATGTGGTGGTCAGCGTCAAAGATCAAAAACTCGGCATCTACAGCGAGGGCAAGCTCACCAAGGAGTATGTCATTTCGACATCCAAATTCGGCCTCGGCGATCAGAAGGGCAGCAACCGGACGCCACTGGGCCAGCACGAAGTCATTGCCAAAATCGGCCAGGGCCTGCCTCCGGGAGCGGTGCTGAAAAGCCGCCGCTGGAATGGCGAGGTGCTCAAACCTAACGCTCCGGGCCGTGATCCCATTGTCTCGCGCATCCTCTGGCTGCGCGGCATGGAAACCACCAACAAAAACGCCTTCAACCGTTTCATCTACATCCACGGCACCCCCGAGGAAAACCGGCTGGGCAAACCCGCCAGCTATGGCTGTGTGCGCATGGGCATGAAGGATGTGGTTGATTTGTTCAACAATGTGAATGTTGGGGCCAAGGTGGTCATCACCAGGGGGGGGCTGCCGCCAGGCGAGAAGGAAAAGCATGCCGCAGCGACGGATGATGTGGATGGCTCTCCTGCGCTCAATGCTCCGGCCACGCTGGCAGCCCAGCCCATCGAGGTGGCGCGCATCGTCCCCTCAGAGGGTGAAAAGAAGCGCGCCGAAGAAAACGAAGCCAAGGCCAAAAAAGTGGGTCCTGCGCATGAAAAACCCGTTCGCAAGTCAAAGTCGTCCAAGTCGAAATCCGACGCTAAAGTGGCGGGGCATGCTTCGCATAAGGTCAAGGTCAAGGCTTGAGCCGCTGGAGGATCAATCGCATACCAGTTCGTAAACGGGCATCTTCCTCAACAAAGACGGATTTGTCTCCAATGGCATCCTGCGCATGACTTGCAAAAGTTTGGGGTCAAGTGTCAGCCGCTGCTTGTGGCTGCCACTCTCGAAAAGGTCACTCTCATTCAGCCGTGGAGCATCGCGAAACGCTGCCTGGGAAGGAACAAAAAACGCAGTGCGGCCCACATTCACATCGATCAAATCGGTCACTGCCCTGCCCGTGAGGTGGCAAACGCCGACAATGCAGCCCAGCTCCACCGCGCGTGCCGAGGCACAGCGCCCCACTCGCTCGACTCCCAGGATCGTTTCCGTGGCGCTCGGCACCAGGATCACATCCACGCCGGCCCCGCGCAGCCGCGCGCTGATTTCAGGAATCTCGATGTCGAGGCAGATCACCACCGCAAAACGAAACCCGGCAAACTCCCAAAGGCGCAGTTCAGTTCCCGGCGAAAAAACTGACTCCCACGGTGTCAGGTGCAGCTTGTCTTGATACAGGATTCGATCTTCCAGCAGGATCGGCGCCCGGTTCCGCAACTCCTGACGTTCCGCATCCCAAAACGGCACAGTGCCTAGCACGACTGCCTTGTCGGGGCGGATCAGCAGTGATTTCAGGGCTGGAAGCAGTTCCTCCCAAAACACCTCGGCTACTCGTTGCAGTGTTCGGGGCTCAACCAGCGGCTCCAACCCGACCCAGGTGAATTCCGGCAGCAGTACCAGGTCTGCTCCATTGTCCCAGGAGGCCTCCACACAGTCCACCACCGCCGCAGCAAATGCGGCAGGCGATTTGGCGGCAACCCCGGGATCAAACGTGCAGAGATCAATCGCTATCATGGCAGAGCCGTAAGCTGCGCCTCATTTCCCACAGCCGCAACTGCCGCCGCAGCCGGGTTTCTTCCGGCGTTTAGCGGAGCGGGCGATAAACAGGGTGATCGTGACGAGCACGACTGCGATTGCTGCGATGGATTGCCAGTCTGCATTCATGGTGTGAGGAGGTTAGAAGCCCAGCGCGCTGCCAATCTGGAAGATCAGCAGACTTAGTACATACGCCGTTCCGGTCATGTATCCGAGTTGAAACATCGCCCATTTCCAACTGCCGGTCTCGCGTTTCACGATGGCGATGGTGCTGACGCACTGCATGGCGAAGACGTAAAAGACCAGCAGGCTGATGCAAACGAGCGGCGTGTACACCGCCCGACCGTCAGGACGGCGTTCTGAGGCAAGTTTGTCGCGCAGCGGCTTCAGGTTGTCGTCGCCTTCGCTTTCCACCGCGTAAACCACACCCATGGTGGAATTGAACACCTCGCGGGCGGCAAAGCTGCCAATGAGTCCGATGCCAATCTTCCAGTCGTATCCCAACGGAGCGATGGCAGGCTCAATCAGCTTGCCAGCCCGACCCGCGAAGCTGTTTTCAAGCTGGAGCGCCTTGTCCTCGGTATCGGTCTTCGGATAAGTCGAAGCAGCCCAGATCAGAATAGAAATACCCATGATGATCGTCCCTGCACGGACCAGAAACATGCGCGCACGATGCCACACCTGGAGCAGGATGGATTTGAGGGCGGGCATCTTGTAGGAGGGCATCTCCAGGATCATGGGGCTGGCCGATCCTTTCATGACGCACTTGTTGAAAACCCAGGCGAACGCAAAGGCCCCGAATGTGCCGAGAGCATACAGCCCCAGCATAATGCCCGCCTGAGTCAGCGCACCGACCTCGCCCACCGGAAACAACACCCCAATAAGCAGCGAATACACCGGCAACCGGGCCGAACAGGAGGCCAGCGGCGCAATCAAAATGGTGATCAGACGGTCCTTCGGACTGTCGATGGTTCGCGCTGCCATGACGCCGGGAATGGCGCAGGCATACGAGCTGAGGAAAGGCAGGAACGACTTGCCGTTGAGGCCTACTTTGCTCATCGCCCAGTCCATGATGAAGGCCAGACGCGACATGTAGCCCGTGTCTTCCATGATGCCGATGAAGAAGAACAGGATGAGAATTTGCGGCAGAAAGATGACCACGCCACCGACTCCGGGCACAACGCCGTTCACGATGAGATCACGAAAATCCCCGGCCGACATCAGCCCTTCCACCCACGTGCCCAACTGGCCAAATCCAGCCTCAATCCACCCCATGGGGCCTTCTGCCACCTTGAAAATAAGGAAAAAAAGCAGTCCCAGCACGAGCAGCAGATTCACGAATCCAAGCACCGGATGCAGCAGGACGCGGTCAATTTTCGTGGTGATGGTCTCGATCTCCTGATCAGGCCGTTTCAAGACCTGCGCGCAGAGTGCTTCGATGCCACGGTAGCGCTCGGCGACGAGTTCGTCCTCCCAGCCCGGAAAGCTGGCTTCCATCTGGCTACGCAGCTCCTGAATGCGTCCGATCTGGGTGTCAGCGATGCCATAGTGCGTCGGATCATGATCCGACAGCAAATAAAGCGGCTCCAGCAGCGAGGCCCGGCTGTGAATGGCTCCCGTCTGGCACAAGGGGCCGCGACTTTGCTCCAACGCGACGCGAACTCCTTCAGGCAATTTCGCGCTCTGCCACTTCGGTGGCGTGAGGTCCTCCCGACTGAGCGCCAGCTTGAGTTCGATCAGGCCCTGCCCGCTCACAGCCTGGGTTTGCACCACCACGACTCCGAGCAGCTCGGACAACTTGGCGGCATCAATGCGCCATTCGCGCTGCACGGCCACATCGATCATGTTGAGCACCAGAATCGTCGGCAGGCCGAGTTCAAGCACCTGGCTGACCATGTAGAGATTGCGTTCCAGATTGGCGGAATCCACCACGCAGACCACCCGGTCTGGACGCGGTGTTTCTGGCCGACGACCCAGCAAAACGTCACGCAGCACGGCTTCATCGGGTGAGCGCGCATTTAGGCTATAAGCACCGGGCAGATCAATCAGCCGCAATTTCTTCCCATGCTGGCTGTAGCACTCGCCAATCTTCTTTTCGACGGTCACCCCCGGGTAATTGGCCACCTTTTGCTTCAGCCCCGTGAGCAGGTTGAAGAGCGTGGTTTTCCCGGAGTTCGGGTTTCCCACGATAGCGATGAGTGGCGGTTCCGACGTGGCCTGGCTCATGCGGCGGCGGGGGAGATGGCGATGAATGCCGCCTCATGATTGCGCATGGAAAGGTGGGAGCCGCGCACGCAGATTTCGATGGGTTCGCCCAGCGGAGCGCGGCGTGTCACGCGGACACGGGTGCCTGGGACAATGCCCATTTCACGCAACCGCGTGAGGCAGGAACGTCCGGTGGGCATGGCCTGGACGATGGCATCTGTGCCAACAGGAAGATCAGCAAGGGTGGCGGCGTACATGAAAGTGATACGGTCCTGCAACTGAGACTCTGTCGCAGAACTTCGAATCAGATTAACAAGAACTGGGATTCTGGCAAATGCGTACTTTGAGCGGATTTTGCGCCGAAACCCTCTCTTCTTCCCGTTTTCGGCACTTGCACAGGGGTTGCACCGGTCCTGAAAGCCGCTAGTCTGCGCGCCCTCGAAATTATGTGGAAAGGCCGTTTTGCTCAGGAAACCAGCGCTCTCGTGCAGCGCTATGGAGAATCCGTGTCGTTTGACTGGCGGCTATACCCCCATGACATCGCCGGTTCCATCGCCCATTCCAAAGGATTGCTGAAGGCGGACATTTTGACCGCTGACGAGCAGCAGCAGATCGAAACAGGACTGCTGGCGATAAGTCAGGAAATCCATGCGGGAAACTTTGAGTTCAAGGAGTCTCTGGAAGACGTCCACATGAACATTGAGTCGGAGCTGACGCGGCGCATCGGCCCCGCTGGTGCCAAACTGCACACAGCCCGCAGCCGGAATGACCAGGTGGCAACAGATGTGCGCCTCTACTGCCGGGCGGGAATTCACCGTATCCTTGACCTCATCTCCGCCATGCAGGCCGCTCTTGTCGAATGTGCCGAACGCGGCGGCGACACCGTCATGCCCGGCTACACGCACCTGCAGCGCGGCCAGCCTGTCCTCTTCGCCCATCATCTACTGGCATACGTGGAGATGCTGGCGCGTGACTTTGACCGGCTGACGGACTGCCGCAAGCGCCTCAACGTGATGCCGCTCGGCTCCGGTGCGCTGGCGGGCAGCACGATCATTATCGACCGTGAATTCGTAGCGCAGCAGCTCGGTTTCACCAGTGTGACCCAGAACACCATGGATGCGGTCAGCGACCGTGATTTCGTCGCCGAACTGCTCTTCGCCATTTCTCTGCTGGGAGTCCACCTTTCCCGGCTGAGCGAGGATGTGATCCTGTGGGCCAGCGCCGAGTTTGGCTTTGTGACGCTGAGCGATGCCCACACCACGGGCTCGTCCTTGATGCCGCAGAAAAAGAACCCGGATGTCGCCGAACTCACCCGCGGCAAGTCCGCACGTTTGATCGGCAACCTCATGAGCATCCTCACTTTGCTCAAGGGGCTGCCGATGACCTACAACCGCGATTTGCAGGAGGACAAAGAACCGCTGTTCGACTCCATCGACACCATCGACATCGCGCTGCAGGTTTTCACCGAAATGATCACCGGCATGGATGTGAATCGTGCCAAAACGACCGCCGCTGCGAGCGATCCGATGCTACTGGCCACCGATCTGGCGGACTACCTCGTCAATCATGGTGTGCCGTTTCGTCAGGCGCATGAAGTGATCGGCAAACTCGTGGCCTACTCCATCGAGCAGCAACGTGCCTTTGGCGAAATGACGCTGGAGGAATTCCAGCGCTTCTCGTCAGCCTTCGGAGCCGATGTGACCGCGTGCTTGAACCTTGAAACCGCCATGGCCGCGCGCAAGGGCATCGGTGCGCCGTCGCCGCAGAATGTGAAAGCGCAACTGGCCCGCTGGCGCAAAGCTTTGACCCCTGACTGACCGGCATGCAGATCCCGGAATTTGAAATCTACACCCCTGGAGCCGAGCCCGGCTGGCAGAAAACCCGCAGCGAGGTGCTGTTTGCCAATCCGCATGTGGGTGTCGAGAAGGCCTGTTTTACGACCCCGAGCCGCCAGACCGAAGTGCCGTGGATGGTGGTCAAGCGCAAGGCCGCCGTGGCCATTGCCCCCGTGCTGGAGGACGGCCGTTTTGTGCTGGTACACCAAGAGCGCCTGCCGGTGATGCAGACCCTGTGGGAATTTCCCGCCGGTCAGATCGACTCTGCGGTGACGCGTGAGTCGATCATCCACACCATTCAGAATGAACTGCGTGAAGAATGCGGCTGCGCGCTCCACCCAGATCTGGGGACTCTGCAATCCCTGGGCTGGTTTTTTCCTTCGCAAGGTTTTACCGACGAGATCGTTTATCTCTTCACGGCGAAGCCCGTGTGTGTCGTCAGCCGTCCGGAACCGGATGGAAGCGAACACATCAGCGACGTGCGGTTTGTCAGCGCGGGAGAACTGCGTGGGATGATTGCTGCCAATGCGATCACCAACGCCCTGACGCTGGCACTTTACGCACGGCTCGCGGCCCAAGGACTGCCGTAGTCCTACGTATCCGCAACTCCCCTCCCCCCCTCTCATTCCCATGTGGTCCGGCCTTCTTCAAAAAGTCTTCAAAGTTCGCGAAAAAGTCGCCATGAACCTCGGCGGCAAGGGCGATGAGGAAAAACCGTTTCTCGATCACCTCGAAGACCTGCGCAAAATGATCGTGCGCATCGCCATGACGCTGCTGGTCTCCACGCTCGTCACGTTCTGCTTTTACGACAAGTTGTTCGAGATCATCAAGTATCCGCTCTGGGCCACCGGCGTCATCAAGACGCCGGAAGAACTCAAGGCCATGCTGCAAATTCTGACGCCACAGGAAGGCTTCCTTATGGTGATGAATCTGTCCTTGATCGCGGCGGTGATCTTCGCGTTTCCACTGCTGCTGTTTTTTCTGCTGCAGTTCATCCTGCCAGGATTAAAGCCAGCGGAAAAGAAGGCCATCTTCCCTGCCATCGGCATTGGTGCGGGATTGTTTCTTCTCGGATCATGCTTCGCATTCTATGTGGTGCTGCCCAAAGCCCTGGAATTCTTCTACACTTTCAATGAAAGCCTAGGCATGTCCAACGGCTGGAGGCTTGATGGCTACGTGAAGTTTGCCACGCGCTTCATCCTGCTGTTCGGCGTCGCGTTCGAACTGCCAGTGATTGTGATGGTGCTGGTGAAACTGGACTTCCTGAATTACAAGCTGATGAGCACGACGCGCTCCTATGCGATCGTGGCCATTGCCATTTTCGCGGCGATTGTGACGCCCACGCCAGATCCGTTCACCATGCTGGTGCTGGCCGGCCCCTTATATGTGCTCTATGAGACCTGCATCTGGCTGGCTTACTTCATGGAGAAAAAGGACCGAGCAGCCTATCCTGAGTACTACGCTGACATCGACAAGGATGCGAAGGAACTGGAAAAGCCAGGTGCGGACGACTGGGACAACGAAAACTACAATCCGTGGTCGTCCGGTGACGATGAAGCAGATGACAAGGACGACTACCAGTCACCTGCCGCCAAACCGTCCGCACCGCCACCCGAAGTCGAAAAATCTGACATCGAAGACCTTGGCGAAGACCAAAGCTCGAAAATGCCTGATGAAGATCCGGCAGACCATCCGGCCCATGAAAAGACCCTGGAAGAACTCGCCCGCGAGGATGAGAAACGCTCCAGCGAACCTCCCAAGGAGCCGTAACAGCAGGCTGGCTCAGTGATTCCGCATGCAGAGACACCGGTGAACAACCGGTGTCTCTTCAGCGTTCGGGGGCACCTTCACAATCGATCACCAGCAGACAGGGCACCTCAGACTGAATGTCGAGTTTGCGCACAAGTAGGCGCGCCAGATACGATTTCCCCCATTCGGTTTCACGATCCATGAAGCGCCCCAGCGGGGTGTCCCGCTCCACGCAGGCCACGAAATGCGGCTCACGACTTCCCGAAGCCTGAACATCAAAAGTGATGTATTTGGGCCGCAGTTCCGCTGCAATCTCCAACCCATGGCTGGGCCGCAGACCGACGTGAAACCACGCAGCCTCGGCCGTCGGTTGTTTCAGGAAGGCCGCCAGCGCAGCCGTATGCGTTTCAGACAGCAACGGCCAGCTAATGCGGCGTTTCCCGTCCGCACCCGTTTCGAGACGAACCAGCGCGCCGTTGGCACATGCGGAAGTCACCAGTTTGAACAGTGGCACCGGCTGGCTGCCAGGCAGCATCTGCGGCTGGCCGGAAATCCGCGAGAGCGGCCGCAGTTCGCTTATTTTGCCGCCCGCCGCTCCAAACTGCGCCTCGATTTCAGCGCGGTACTTTGTTGCGTCGTGAATGCATGCGGCCCGGCGTTCAGCGGTATCAGCGGCGAGCAATTCCGAGACCAAAGCTTTCGCGTCCACAGCAAGAGCCCCCACATCCGGGGCCGGTATCACGGCACGGGCAATCTGTACTGGAGCGGCGATCTGCGCGATCTTCACCACTGGCTTGATGGGAGGGGGGGGGCGTGACCACTCCCGGTTTGGCGGCTGACTCATTGACGCTGTCCCACCACAGCCAGAAAGCGCCCCCGCACACGACGGTGAACGACAGCAGGATGAAAGCGCCCCGCCACGATGTGGTGCGCATGTAGGGCGACGTCGTGAATTCCTCCGGCTGCGGCGGCGGCGCACCCGTGGGCATCAGCGCCTGCGAATACTGCAGCGTGGGACGTGCCATCAAGGTCGTGGGCGCTTGCACCGGCTGCGGCGGCACCCCCGGCCAAGCTTCCGGCTGTGGCGGCTGCTGCGCGAGAGCAGGCATGCTTTGCAGCGGCGGCGTCTGGGAAACCCGCCGACGCACCTGCGCCACGCCCGCCACCTGCGCCTGGGTGCCAAAGCGGCCGCGCAATGCATTATGCGCACAATGCGGACACTGCACCATGCCCTCCATGCTCTGCTGCATGGAGAGAAAGGCCTGGCCGCAGGCCGGGCAGATCAAGCTGGCGGTGGTGCCGGGAGTCATCGTGCGCAAAAAACTTAACGCATGTGCAGCTTCTTGCGCGAGTTGATTGCAGCTAACCGCCTCAAGAACAGTACGAACACAGAACTTTCTGGCGCAGAGGACTGCATGCGGTAGATTTTCCCTTCCCATGAGTCGCCCCAACGATGATTTGAAGCCCATTCCCCGCCATATCGCCATGATCATGGACGGCAACGGTCGTTGGGCGAAAGAGCGCGGTCTGCCGCGCACCGAGGGGCATCGTGCCGGGGCGGAAACCGTGCGGCGGGTGGTGGAAGGCTGCAGCGAGATCGGCGTCGAGTTTCTCACGCTTTACGCCTTTTCTTCCGAAAACTGGAAGCGCCCGAAACGCGAAGTCGATGCGCTGATGAAGCTGTTGGAGATCTTTTTGCGCGGCGAACTGCCGCTGATGATGAAGCAAAATGTTCGCCTGCAGGCCATCGGCCGCCTGCATGACCTCCCGCAATCCTGCCAAAACGAGCTCCACCGCTGCATCGGAACGACTGCACAGAACACCGGGCTCACGTTAATTCTGGCGCTCAGCTACGGTGGTCGTGAGGAGATCATCGACGGCGTGAAAAGCCTGCTGCAGAGCGTGGAAAGCGGCCACCTCGACAAGGCCATGATTGATGTCGAAATGTTCGGCAAGCATCTTTACACACGCTACTATCCAGATCCTGACCTCCTAATCCGTACCTCGGGCGAAATCCGCCTGTCGAATTTCCTGCTCTGGCAGGTCAGCTACACCGAATTTTACATCACCGAAAAGCTCTGGCCGGACTTCTCCAAGGAGGACCTGAAAACCGCCATCCGCGCCTTTCATCAGCGCCACCGACGGTTCGGCGGCGTGTGACGAATGTTGACCTTCCCACCAATTGCTGCGATAACGCAGTTCCAACCAAAAAATATCGCCCTAATGCCAGACAACCCGGATACCCACCTCATCATCGTGGATCCAGATGCCGACTTCCTCGCTTGGGCTGCCGCCCATTTGAAAGCACCGGGCGTTTCCATCAGCACTTTTGAACGGGGTGAAGACGCCCTGGCCGCATACGTCAAGAAAAGGGCCGACCTGCTGCTGTCGGAGGTCCGCCTCAATGGCACCACCGGCATTGAACTGCTCAAACGTCTGCGCCAGACCGATCCACAATCGATGGTTATCCTGTTCAGCGGCTCGGCCACGACCAGCCACGTCATCGAGGCCATGCGTCTCGGTGCCTACGATGTGCTGGGCAAGGAACGCCTGCCCTACGAGCTGCGCACCGTCGTCGAAAGCGCCCTCACCTCCATCGAGGCACGCAAGGTCACCCGCGCGCAAACCGCCGAGGTGCCCACCGAATCCATTCAGGAGACCATCATCGGCCGCTCCGCGCCCATGCAGGAGGTGTTCAAGCTCATCGGCCGCGTCTCCCGCTCTGACGCCCCAGTCATGATCACGGGAGAAAGCGGCTGCGGCAAAGAACTCGTCGCCGGTGCCATCCACAAGTTCAGTCCGCGCGCGCAGAAGGAATTCGTCGCCATCAATGTGACGGCCATTCCTGACAACCTGCTGGAAAGCGAAATCTTCGGCCACGAGAAAGGCTCCTTCACCGGAGCCGTGAACCAGCGTGTCGGACGCTTCGAACAGTGCGACGGCGGCACTCTCTTCCTCGATGAAATCGGCGACATGCCGCTGGCCGTGCAGAGCAAGCTGCTGCGCGTGCTGCAGGAAGGCCAGTACTCCCGCGTCGGCAGCAACCAGACGCTCAAGACCGACGTGCGCGTGCTCGCCGCCACCAACAAAAACCTCGAAGAGGAAGTCGCCAAGGGCAGTTTCCGTGAGGACTTGTTCTATCGCCTCAACGTCGTGCGCATTCACATCCCGCCGCTGCGTGAACGCCGCGAAGACGTGCGCCTGCTGGCCGAATTTTTCCTCCACCGCCTCTCGGCCCGCCGCCGTGGACCGCAAATGCGCTTCACCGATGATGCGCTCGACATGCTCGACGCCTACGACTGGCCCGGCAACGTGCGCGAACTGGAAAACACCATTCAGCGCGCCTGCGCCCTCTGCAATTCCGACGTACTTCTGCCCTCCGACATCCCGCTCGGCAGCAAAGGTGCCCGCCACATGGACCCTTCGAGCACCGTCACCCGCATGCGTGATGCTTTGAGCATGCTCGTCAGCGTGGCGGAGAAAACCCCTGACATCGAGCTGCTGCCCTGGGTGGAGCGCGAGCTCTCCCGCCTCGCTTACCGACATTTCAACGAGGATATGGACCGCACGGCCAAATTCCTCGGCATCAATATCTCTGCGCTTCAAAGTCACCTCAGCGCTCCTGCGGTCAAAAAGGCGGCGATTGAAGGCCAGCTCAGCGCCGCCCCAGCCGTGAAAAAGACCAAGAAGGCCAGTTGAGGCTCATCCGGCTGATGCCGGTCATTTCCGCGCTGTTCTTTGCATTTCGTCCGTTAGACACTCCACTGACACCACGTTAAACCGCTCTCTCTATGCTTAAACAACTCACACTCACCGCCCTCGCGGCGCTCGCACTCACCTCCGCCCAGGCTGCCGATGACGGCTGGATCTCCATGTTCAACGGCAAGGATCTCTCCGGCTGGAAGTCCAACGAAGAAGTCCCTGGAGTTTTCACCGTCGAAAACGGCGAACTCAAGGTCAGCGGCGGACGTGCCCACATCTTCTATGTCGGTGCCAACGGAGACGCCAAGTTCAAGAATTTCGAACTGAAGCTCAAGGTCAAGACCACCCCTGGCTCCAACAGCGGCGTGTACTTCCACACCCAGTATCAGGAGAAAGGCTGGCCGGAAAAAGGCTACGAGTGCCAGGTCAACAGCACCCACACCGACCCCAAGAAAACCGGCAGCCTTTACGGCGTCATCAACATTCTGGCCCTGCTCGAAGGTCAGAAGGAACCCGATGGTGGTCAGCACATCAAGGTGCCCGCCGCTCCTAGCACGGATGGCGAATGGTTTGACTATGTCATCAAAGTCGAAGGCAAGCGCATCACCCTCGCCGTCAACGGCAAGACCACGGTGGAATTCATCGAACCCGAAGGCTGGGATCCACTCAAGGCGCTGAAAAACATGGCCGGACGCAAGCTGAGCGAAGGTACTTTTGCCATCCAGGGGCATGACCCGAAGAGCACCACGTATTACAAGGACATCTTCGTCAAGGCCCTGCCTTGATCCGAACGAAGCAGTTTTTGCCATTTCAGCGGGCGTCTTAACCAGACGCCCGTTTTTTTGCCCTTTTTCCACGGTATCGTGAAAAAGAACGGCAAATGCCCCCGCGACTGACGACGACATAGTAACCACCAGCCATGTCGCCCGCCATTGATGATGCCCAGCACAACCAGTTTCTCCGCCTGTTCGCTGCGAACGAGGCGGCGCTGCATATGTTTGTCCGTTCCATGCTGCCCTCCCGCCAGGAAGCTGCGGATGTGATGCAGGAGGTGGCGGTGACCCTCTGGCAGAAATTTGCATCAGCAGATGATTTCCGCCCCTGGGCCTTCGGCGTCGCCCGCAACATGGCACTCCGTCATCTCCGCAGCCGGGCCCGCGACCGGCACGTCTTCGATGACGATCTGGTAAACCGCCTCGCGGATGAAGCCGTCGCGATGGAGCAGAGGCACCTCACGCAGCGTGAAGCGCTGGCAGGCTGTCTGCAAAAACTGCCCGTCATGCAGCGGGAACTCGCACTCGCGGCCTACACCAAGGGCACACGTATGGATGAACTCGCCGTCCAGCGCGGACAAACGCCGATGGCGCTCTACAAACTGCTGCACCGCATCCGGCAGGCTCTGCTGGAATGCGTGCGCCGCACACTCGCTCAGGAGGAAATCGCATGAACCCAGCATGGCATGACATCATTCAGCGTCACATCGCTGGCACCACCACCGCAGAGGAAGCCATCGGCCTGGAGGCGGCGCTCACCGCCGATGCTCAGCTGCGCGCCTTGTATCTCGACTACATGAATCTCGATGTGGCGCTTGGTGCGCTGGCAGGGAGCGCAGACCCCAGCGCTACGGACCGGGGGCTTGCGCCTCTGAAACGGCGCTCCACCAGGTGGCTCGCCTGGCGTCCGCTTGCAGCGGCAGCCGCTTGTGCGGCGCTGCTGCTGAGCGGAGCGCTCCTCTTTTTGCACAAACCCGCTGGCGCACGACCTGATCTGGCGGCGACGTTTGCCTCAACGGAGAATGCCATCGCGCACCTTCCTGTGCCACCTCTGTCACCACTCCCTGAATGGATGTCTCCCACCGCCGCCATGCTTGATCCTGCCGGCCTCCGCCCCCTGAACTTTTGACCGTTACCCACAAACCAACCAGCAAACCAACTCAACACCATGAAACGCATCATCCTTGCCACGCTCCTGCTCTCCGCCTGCTCACTCCTTGCGGCAGACAAACCCGCCCATCAAACCGACCCGTTTGCAGGCGCTTTCTCCCCCCCCGAACTGATCCTGCAGGCGCGCGAGCAGATCGGCTTGAGCCAGCAGCAGCTCGAAGCATTTCAAGCTCGAGTAACGAAAACCCAGCCACAGTCCGAGGAACTGCGCAAGAAGCTGGAACTCGAATCCGCCGCGCTGGCAGCACTCGTCAAGCCAGAACGCCTGGAGGAAGCCTCCGTCCTCGCCCAGCTTGACAAAGTGCTCGATGCCGAACGTGAACTAAAGCATCTCCACATCAGCCTGATGGTCGCGATCAAGAACCTGCTGACGCCCGAGCAGCAAGCCAAACTGCACGAGATGATCAAGGATGGCGGCACGCAGTTCGCGGAAGCCACACGCAACCGGCTTACCGAAAAGATGGAGCGCGTGAAAGCAGGCGCTCAGGCATGGGCGGATGGTGGTCGCGATCCCTCAGACGTCCTCAGGAACATGGAGCAGAAGTTCAAGCCGCTGATCGATGCCGGCAAAGTCGTGGAAGCGGAGGCCGAGCTGGACCGCGCACTCGAACAACTCAAGCCAGAAGCGAAGTGAGGGCATCCGCTCTTTGGCTGCAATAAAACTCGCTTCCCTTGTCTAAAACATGAAACTCGTTTCCATCACCACCATCTCCTGCCTGCTGCTTCTGGCTGCCGTCGGCCTCACCCGGTCTCAAGACGCGGAAACCCGAAAGCACCTGCTGCACGAACTCGGCGGTCCTTACTTCATTTCGCGTGACAAAGTGCAGGTGGAAATGAAGCTCTCAAACGAGCAGAAGCAAAAAGTGCAGGATAAGTTGTCAACGGACCTGCTTGAAGCCCCGAATCTCCTCGGGCAAATCAAGAACCTCAAAGGCGGGGAACGGGAAAAATTGATGCAGCCCTCGTATGAAAAGCTTGAGGCTTTTCTAAAGGAGAACCTGACAGCAGGCCAGTTCAAGAGGTTCCAGCAACTTCAACTGCAGTATGACACTCCGGGCATCATGCTCCGGCCCGAGATCGTCACCAAACTGCACATCACCGACGAGCAGCGGCAAAAGTTCATGGGTACCATCCAGGGCATGCAAAAAGCGGTCATCCCTTTGCTGCAAGAGGCCAAATCTGGCGGCAACCAGCAGGAGATCCTGCTCAAAGTGACCAAGCTGCGCCAGGATTGCCAGGGACAAATCGTGACCCTCATGAACGAGGCACAGAGGAAGCAGTGGGAGGAGATGACCGGCAAACCCTTCGTCATTTGGTAGGAGCAGCCTGCCAGCAGCAGTCGCTTTGGAGCACGTGCTCTAACCTCAATCTTAGACCATGAAAATCCCCCTCCTTCTCACCTGCTTTCTTAACCTCATTTGCCTCAATTACGCGAACGCCGAAACCTCAAACTCGACCAGCGAGACCCAATACCTGTCCTTCCAAGTCCAGACCGGCTTGCCTGGGTATGCGAGCCAGTTTCGCCCTGAGCCAGGACATTTTTCGCTCACCAAGGCGCAGATGCAGGAGTTTGTTCAATCGCTGATCAAGGCCATCGGTGCCACGGGAGACTCCCGGCACAAACTCACCTTTGCCATCGGTCCCCTCTGTTTCGACATGCCCGACGACGAAACGCGCCAGTTCATCCGCGACGCCTTTGCTGTCGCGCTGGAGAACGATGTGGCCGTGGCACTCCACCTTGATGACTCGATGGGCTGGGGACAGCGCAAGGATCTGATCTCCAATCCGGACAACATTGAGACGGCTGACTGGCAGCAAATACCCAACACAGGTCGGCGCATGGATTGGGGCCGGACTCCCATCAAGTTTGCGCCCCAGATGTGTTTCAACAGCCCCGGAATCCAGGCTGCTGTCAAAGACCGCGCCACAGTCATCGGCACGGCGGTAAAAAAAGAAACCGATGCCCTCAAGGCCGCAGGTAAGACACACCTCTTTGCCGGCCTTATCGCTGGATGGGAGACCATGATCGGCCGCGATTTTGACACGGACCGCCCCTTGGGCTACCGAGCGCTCAGCCACCTGGGATTTAGTGAGAGCAATCCCCCCAAGGATCCGGACATCGAGCGCGTCAAGGTCGTCCACGAGTTCATCACGTTGTGGGCGGACTCCCTTCACGCCGCCGGAATTGACCGTGAAAAAATCTTCTGCCACATCGCCTTCACCCCCCAGGGACTGGACCACAAAGAAAAGGCCCACACCACCTCGCACTTCTCCCCGCCTGATGTGGCCTTTGGTTCCTCCTATCGTCCCGGTTTTTCCACTTATCCCGAAGGGAGCACGTTCAAGGAAATCAATACCGCCCTCGCTGCGCATGACTCCCCGGGATGGATTTCTGCCGAAGGCACCAATGTCTCCCCCACCGGCATGCCGAGCGGGCTCACCATGGAGACCTATCTCGGACGGATGTTCAACCACGGCGCGGTGATGGTGAACATTTTTGCCTGGGGCATAGGCGGTGAAGCGATGCGCACTCATTTCTTCCGCCGTGCTGCGGAAGATCCCGAACCGCTCGCATCCTATGCCAAATTTCTGCGTGGCGAGCCCCTGGTCGAAACCTCCCCAACCGGCTTTTCCCCGGAGCTATTGCAGGCCAAGATGCAGCGGATTCAGAAGGAGCTTCCCGCCTGGATTCAATCCTCAGGACAGCAGGCACAGGTGATGCCCCGGATGGAAAAACTCAAGGCCTTGGTCAAGGACAAGCAATGGCAGGAAGTGGACAAGGCGGCGGATGAAATTCTGACATTGATCGCCGCATCCAAGGTCCGGTGATGGATCTGCCCCGGCAGTTCATTCGTGTTGTGAAACTCAAAAAGAAAACCCTCATCGCCTTCCCACTCGCACTGATGGGGCTGTTCGTCTGGCACTCGCTGGCCGAGCCGGATCCTGCGAAGGGACCTCTGGCACCGCTCAAACATGCAGCGGGTGACGTGCATTACACCCGGCTCCTCATCGCGGGTGAAAAACTGGAGAAAGGCATCTACGACCCCAGCGTTGCCTACACGCCGGATGGCAGCGCAGGCTGGCTGGCCTACTCCTCGGTAACGGGCAACGGCAATCTCATCAACGGCAAAGTCTCACTCGGTGAATACGTCAGCACGCATCTGGCTCGCACCACCGACAGGGGCGCAAGCTGGACCTTCATCAAGGCCCTCAACAACTCGACTGATGGCACCTGTGAGATGGCCGATGGCAGGAAACTCCAAGGTGTGTGGCGCTACGAAGTATCCTCACTTGTCTGCGATCCCACTGACCCCGATGTGAAGCGGCGCTGGAAGCTGCTGGTGCATCGCTATTTTTGGGAGCGCGACCATGAATCACGGCAGACTCACGCCTGGATTGTCCTGCGGACCGCAGCGGATCCTGCGGGAGAATGGTCCGAGGAGGTTCCGCTGTTTGGTGCAGGCAGGAATCCACCCGCGCCCTATCACAAGACGAAAGTGGACGTGAATGCGCTGGACGCCTCGCTAAAAAACACCGTCGTCTATACTGAACCCGGCGCATTGATGCATGAGGGGAGGCTTTATGTCTCCCTCACCGCGCTTCGCCCACATCTGGGGCTGAGCGGCATCAGCGTTGGCTACAGCATCATCCTATTGGCATCGGAGGATCATGGTATCTCGTGGAAATTCCTCGGCACACTGCTCACCGCCGAAGATGCGCGACATTTCGGCTATGCCTATTTTGACGGCTCAGCCCTTGCCATGGATGATGGACGCGTCTTTCTCCTCGCTGTTCCCGGCAGCAAACGCCAAATGCACGATGGCTGCGTGGTGTTTGAATTCAAAGCCTTGCAGCAGGGACAACTGAACCGAGATGCCGCCGGACATCCCGTGGTGGCGAACTACCTGGCACCGCAGCCGGGCATCCTTTCAGGCCCCGGGGCCGGACAAGCCACTTACGACGAACACAACACTCGCGGCGGGATCATCATGCCACAGTTTGATCTCAAAGATTATCCCACCATCTTTCAGATTTACCAGACGATGAAGCGACCTGCCGTTGATGCCAAAACAGGCGGGAATCCATGAGCCAACTTGTCTGACGATTCATTTGACGGCGGGCATGACGCTGAGCACTGAGCATGATGCTCCTCAACCACGGCATCCATCTCGGCTACTGCACCAACATCCACCGCGGCGAAACGTGGGAGGAGACCTGGAGCGGGCTCAAGAACTACACGCTGCGGGTGAAGGACCGCGTGAGCGGCGGCAAGCCCTACGGCATCGGCCTGCGGCTCAGCCAGCAGGCGGCGGTGGAACTCAGTGCGCCGGGGAAAATCGCCGGATTTAAGGACTGGCTGGATGCCAACGGCTGCTACGTTTTCACCATCAACGGCTTCCCTTATGGCTCGTTCCACGGCACCCGGGTCAAAGAACAGGTCTTCAAGCCGGACTGGACCACCACAGAGAGACTCGAGTACACCAACCTGCTGTTCGACATCCTGGCGCAATTGCTGCCGCCGGGCGTGAGTGGCAGCGTGAGCACCCTGCCCGGCTCCCACAAGACCTTCGGCGTCGGTGCCGATGAACTGCAGGCCATTTTCACCAACCTGCGTCTTTGCCGCGAGCACATTGAAAAAGTGGCCTCAAAGAGCGGGCACGACCTGCATCTCGGACTGGAACCGGAACCCCTTGGATTGTTTGAGACCAGCGGGGAGACACTGAAATTTTTCGGCCTCTACCTCGACCGCAATCCGCGCGACATGAACTTTTTCAAATTTGTGGGCCTCAACTACGACACCTGCCACCTCGCTATCGAGTTCGAAGATGCCGAGAAAGCACTGTCTCGCATCACCGGTGCCGGCATCCGGCTCAGCAAGCTGCACTTCAGCTCCGCGCTCAAGCTCAAGCCCACGCCGGAAAATGTGGCCAAGCTGCCGGCCTTCGATGAGCCGGTGTACTTCCATCAGGTCATCGCCAGCTATGGCAAGGACGAACCGCTGCGCCGCTTCAAGGACCTGCCCGACGCCCTGCAGTTCGCGCAGGCCAATCCGGACAGCCTCGGGGAAGAATGGCGCGTGCATTTCCACATCCCCATCCATGCCCAACCCGGCGGCGGCTTTGACAGCACCCGGGATCATTTGATCGGCGCGATGGACTGGCTGGCAAAAAACCCCACGAAATGCCAGCACATCGAGATGGAAACCTACACCTGGGAAGTCCTGCCGCAGGAAATGCGCAGCGGAGATGTGGTGGATCAGCTTGTGCGGGAATACGAGTGGACTCTGGGAGAGATGCGAAACCGGGCGCTCGCCCCCAGTTGAGAGGGAAAATCCCCTTGCACCGGGACGCATCCATCGGAAGTCTGGCATTCCCAATTTCCCCACATGCAATCCCTCTGGAACGACCAAGAAGCCGCCACTTTCGGCACCGATCTGCTCGGACAACGCGTTTACACCTCACGCCTGCTCGGCCGGAATCCCGCCCTCGTCTTACACGGCGGCGGCAACACCTCGGTGAAGGTCACGGAACAGGACTTTTTCGGCGATGACGTGAACCTTTGCTACGTCAAAGGCAGCGGCTGGGACCTGGCCACGATCGAGCGCGCCGGTTTCTCCCCCGTGCGCATGGAGGCGCTGATCAAGATGTCCAAGCTCGCCACCATGAGCGATGAGGACATGGTGCTGCAGCAGCGCGCCGCCATGACCAACCCGAACGCGCCTGCCGCCAGCATCGAGGCGATCCTACACGCCAGCCTGCCCTTCAAATTCGTGGATCACAGCCACGCCAACGCCATTTCTGCCCTCACTTGCAACGCCGACGGCGAAGCCCGCGTGAAGGAAATCTACGGCAATCGCGTCATCATCGTCCCCTACGTGATGCCCGGTTTCATCCTGGCCAAAACCATCGCCGACCTCATCGCAGGCCGCGATCTGCGCCAGGAAGGCATTCAGGGCATGGTGCTGCTCAAGCACGGCCTCTTCACCTTCGATGATGATGCGCGCAAAAGCTACGAGCTCCACATCGAAATGGTGACGATGGCAGAAGACTATCTCGCCAAAAAAGGTGCCAAGGCCGCCACGGCTGCTGCCACCGAAGACCTCATGGCCCTGGCGAAACTGCGTCTGGCCGTCTCCAAACGCCGTGGCTTTCCGCAGATCGCCCGCCTCAATGCGTCGCCAGAAGCCGTGGGTTACGCAAACCTCGCCAACGTGGCGAATTTCGGCACGCGCGGGCCGCTGACGCCTGACCACAGCATCCGCACCAAGCGTGCCCCGGCCTTCATCGGAGCTGACCTCGACGCCAGCGTGCAGCAGTTTGCCGACGATTACGCGGCTTACTTCAATCGTCACGCCAGCGGCCAGACGATGCTCGATCCCGCCCCACGCTTCGCGATCTGGCCGAACCATGGCGTCGTTAGCTTTGGCGACACCCTGAAGGACGCCAAGATCGTCGCCGACATCGCTGAATCCACCGCTGCCACGGTGCAGCTCGGTGAATCCGTCGGTGGCTGGGAGCCGCTGCCAGAAAAGGACATCTTTGAAATCGAATACTGGGATCTGGAGCAGGCCAAACTGCGCAAAGGCCCTGCACGCAAGGTGCATCAGGGCAAAGTCGCCCTCGTCACCGGTTGTGCAGCGGGCATCGGCTTTGCCATCGCTGAATCACTTGCCGAGCAGGGCGCGCAGGTGGTCGGACTCGACATCGACAAAGAAATCCCCGACATCATGAAGAAGATCGGCGGTATCGGCATCGTGGTGAATCTGACCGAAGACAAACCGGTGCAGGACGCCATTGATTTCACCGTGCGCGAGTTCGGCGGCATCGACATCGTCGTCAGCAACGCGGGCATCTTCCCCAAGAACGATCATCTCGATGCCATGGCGCAGACGGATTGGGACCGCACGATCATGATCAACCTTACCAGCCATCAGAAGCTGATGAACAAGGTCATCCCCTTTGTGAAGCAGGGCATCGATGCCAGCATCATCTTCGTCGGCAGCCGCAATTTCAAAGCCCCCGGCCCTGGTGCCAGCGCCTACTCCTGCTCCAAGGCAGCGCTCACGCAGCTCTGCCGTGTGGCAGCCCTCGAACTGGCCCCGCATAAAATTCGCGTCAACATCGTCCACCCCGACGCCGTCTTCGACACCAAGCTCTGGACCCCTGAAGCCCTGGAAAAGAGCGCCACGCGCTACGGCATGACTGTCGAAGAGTACAAGACCAAGAACCTCATGAAGGTGGAGATCAAATCCAAGGACATCGGCAACATGGTCAGCGCCATGGCGAGTCCGCTGTTTGCGAAGGTAACCGGTGCCCAGATTCCCGTGGATGGTGGGAATGACCGGGTGATTTGATAATTGCCGTTGGAATGCCATCTCGGGCAGGCTTACAGGTCTGGCCATGGTCAGCATGCGCAAGCTTTGGCGAAAAGGTTTTTGGATCGCAGCACTGCTGGGTCTGCTGTTTTTCTTAACGATCGGCGGGTCGAGCGTACGCACCTTCTCTCTGGCCCGACGGGTCCGTGGCATCCTGGCGCAGGCGGATTCGGTTCGGCTGGTGGAGTATCGGGTCTACAACATGCAGACGCATCGGAACTCGGAGCCTCTCACCGAAAAGGTATTCGAAAAGAAAGAGTTTCCAAGACTCATCGCTTCCCTGCCCTTTTTAGGACTTTGTGATTCTCCTGCGTGCGGCTTCGTTCCCCATCATGCTTTGATCTGCAACCTGCCGAATGGGCGGGAAATCACCATCCGCATCTGCCTTTCCTGCGATGGCATCCAGTTTGACAATGAGCGCTACGCCGACCTGCCGATGTCCTGGCATCACAGCCTCGTCTCCTTGCTGTCAGACTCTGGGATGCCCTACAGACACCGAATGGCCTATGGGGTTGCGGGAGACCAGCCACCAGAGAGGTGAGTGAGCAGATCGATAGGTTCAGCACCTGCATAACCCGCCAGCACAATCTTCTGCGGCCCGGCCAGCTCTCTGAACTGGTCGGAGCACTGATGCCAGTCCACCAGATCGATGCCATAACCAATGGGCAGCAGTTCCAGATTTTCACGCAGCGGATTGATGACGCTACCAGGTAAAGCCTGGCCTGCGTCAATCACGAAATCAAAATCCGAGCGCGGCCATGCTTCGCCAGTGGCACGGGAACCGACGAGGTAGAGCGAGAACCCACGCTGCCCGGCCATGCTGCGGGTGGCCTCATCCAAAACAAGACGGCAGATGCGCTGAGCTTCAGGCTGGAGGCTTGCAAAGGTCATGGCGCTTCGTTTTGCAGGGCTCTGAGAACGCCCTGGATGAATTCAAGATAACCCGCCAGCCGGGCATGCACTCGACGGGCGGCTTCAAGGTCGTAGGTGTGAGTGAGAAGGTTACGATCACTGATCATGTCTTCGGCTGTGTCCCAGTCCTGAATGAACCCGCATTGATGACCGTGCTTGAAGGCTTCACGTGGCGACTGCACAAGCCGTCCCTGCCATGTGGCATGCGCCTGCAAGGTCTTCCACAGCACCTCATAGGCGAGTTCAAAGCGGAGGACACCGCTGTCCATGACGACCTGCGACAGCTCCATGCCCAGCACTTCACGCAATTGCGTCGTGATCTGAGCGAGCTGACCGAGAAGGGTTTTAAGCTTGATCGCCATGATGTCAGAATCACTAGCACCCAGCCCGGCCTACTTCAAGCCACCTGTCGGCTTGCCTGGCAGCCTGCCAGCGACGATCAAAGTTCATGACACTGCCAGAACTCCCCCTCTCCACCCCTTCGCTGCTCTTTCCGGCGATTTCTCTGCTCATGCTGGCCTACACCAATCGCTTCCTCGGGCTTGCCGCAGTGGTTCGCGGGCTGCATGCGAACTGGCAGACCACACAGGAGCCGATGCTTCTTGCGCAGATCAAAAATTTGCGCAAGCGCATCCACATCATCATGCACATGCAGACCCTGGGTGTGCTGAGCCTGATGCTTTGCGTGGCAAGCATGACGTTGCTGTTCTTTGGCCAGCAGACGGGCGGTCAGATCGCGTTTGGAGTCAGCCTGATCCTGATGCTGGCGTCGTTGGCGCTGTCCCTGGTGGAAATCCAAATGTCAGGCACGGCACTGGACCTGCAACTGCGCGACGTAAAGTGCCGGGATCAGTGAGCAGGTATTAAATCAACTCGCCGTGCTTGGATCCTTGATGATGCGGCGCAGCAGCGGAAAGAGGGCATCCTCACACTCTTTGCGTTTGAAGCGCAACTGACGCTTCACCAGCGGATTGCCAAACATGCGGTGGCTGTCCTGCACTTTCCCTTCGAGAATGTCCGTCCAGGTCGCATTGGATGCATCCAGCGCAGCCGCGAGGCTTTGATCCAGCACCGGCATGCGCAGCACCAGGTCCTGCGGACGCACGATTTCATCCAGCAGATCAGAGGAAACAGGGCCGTCTTTCAGGCTGACGATCACAATGGAGGGAGCCTCGCCGAAAATGGCCGTGCGCCACTGCTTGATGGCAGGCAGGGTGGCGGCCTTCGCAGTGACCGGATGGATGGGCAGCCAGTGCAGCCCGTCATCCTCACGCAAACTCTGAATGATTTCAGGATTCAGATCACGACCCAGGATGTCCTGGCAGCTCGCCGGCAAGTCTGCGAGCACCAGCTTGCCTTCCATGGCCGTTTCCACGATGCGACGCATGGAGTCGATGTTGTCGATGGGCATGGCCTCAATCCGCTTGGGAGAAATCTTTTGAAAGTCCCGATTACCAAGAGCATCGCAGTCGAACATGGCCACGTCATCACGCGTTTCAAAGTTGGCAAGTTCATAGATGAGGCGGGCGATGGTGCTCTTGCCGGTGCCTCCGCTGCCAGCGGTGATAAGGATCATCTTCATAGGGTGTTGCGGTAGCTTATCGAGTGACTGGTTAAAAGGAAAAACGGAAGATGATTTCACACTTTCTTCCAACTGAGGGGCTTGCGCTTCCCGAGGGGTGGGTGACAACACCGGCACAAGCGTTGAAACCTGGGCCACCGGCGTTGGGAGAGATGGTCGCGGGCCGGCGATCCGTCCGGTGCGTTGAAACGAAGCACCCAGATAACAAAAGAACTGTCCCGGGAGCTCTCGGCTGCCAATCGATTCCATATTGTAGCCTGACAGGCTGAACGTGCCATCCTGCAACGTCTGCCAGAGGCGGCTGAGTTGTTCATCAATGTCACCGCGCAAATCCGAAAAGGGTTTGCCGGGTTCCACCGCTTCTCGGATGACCACCGGGGACCGCCCAAGTGACAAACATTCACTGGCAGACTCCAAAGCGACTGTAAATTCCGGCAGACTGTCGAGGCGAATATCCAGCATTTGGGAATCATTCGCACTTTCCCGCAGTACGGGCAGGCGCAGCAGGATATGCTCAGGATCCAGCGCCAAGCCCAGGACGGGCACGGCGGCCGCCTGCTCACGCAGGCGATTGTGCAGCATCATAACTTCGACCTCTGTCAGCCGGTGCCGATGCGCGAGCAGACGTGAAAGACGAACGGAGATGACGGGCATCCGCGATCCTTCGGTGCGTCCATAAACCCGGGGAGTGGAGCGCAGGGATGGCAGCAAGGGGTGCCAGCGCTCATTGGCGAAGAGCTGCGACATCATGTTGGAGCCGCGCAAACCACGCGTCACGGCGGCGGTCGCCATCAGCATCAAACCTTTGATCTGCCCCAGCGTTAACAGGGTGCCTCCCGCAGCCTGCCACTCCCGCAGATGCGTCAGCAATGACGACGGCACTTTGGCCGCCACTGCAGCGCTGATGGGTTCGGTCGGATGACCTTTGATCAGCATGGCGCAGACCTGAAGCACCCTGGAAGCAATCTCAGCCCGCCCGAGAGGCCGCGCTTCAAAACGATCCACAAAGAGCTGCAAAAAATCCTGCTGCCACAATCCCACCCGGCTGTTCAGAGGATCCACAAAAGAAACAGCTTCAGGCAGGAAGGACTCCAGCGCCTCCAGCTCCACCGCCAACCGCCATACCAGAATGCAGGCAATGCCAATCGGCAGCGGCCCGACACGGCTGCAATACTGCCGCACAGCTTCTCCAGGAGCCGTCCCGAGCATGACATTCGTCTGAGTTCCCTCATTGAGGATGTCCAGCACACGCGGAAGGGAAGGAAAATAGGCTCCCAGCATGGATGAAAGCCAGATCGTTTCCGCCCGCATGAATGACTGCCTCACAAGCCATGGACCTCCCGCTGGGCTGAATTCTTCACACCCAAGTCCTTTTACCGGCGAAACTGATGGTTGTGATTTGATCGGGAGAACAGTTTTCACGATCAAAGATCGGAGCTGGGACATTGCGGAGATGACGAACGAAGATTTAGAATAATCGGGAGCACACGGTGTTCCATTACACGCATAAGGTGAAACAGAAGAAGATAGTTCTGTAACAAAATCTGCGGGAAATTCTTGAATTCACAGACAGCACCCAGGTTTCCAATGGATCGCCTCTTCCTGAAGCCGGAATCATCTTTTCTGGCAGGGCTCGAATCCTAAAGAGCTTTTAAAATCACACTCTCAGCTCTTCGATCCGATGCATGACTTCATCTGCCAGGGCCTGATAAAGTTCTTTGCCAGTTTCAGTGTAACTCTTCAAATCAGGCTGCCACAGGTCTCCGACAACGAGCGTGACCCTGGCTGGACGCAGGGTCTTGGCACCTCGTGGATAAGCCTCAAAGGTGCCGAAGAGACGCACAGGCAGCACCGGAGCCCTGCCTTTGGCAATGAAAAGACCCACGCCGGCTTCGGCAGATTGCGGAACGCCGTCGTGACTGCGTGTGCCTTCGGGAAACATGAGCACCTTGTTTCCTTCACGCAGCAGGCGAATGGTGGTCTTGAGCGAGGCGGCATCGGGTTTGTCACGATCCACCGCCAGCACCTGCCAGCTGCGCAGGATCATGCCTGCAATGGGATGATCGAAGAGCGTCTTGCGGGCAAAGGAGTAAATCGTCTCATCGAAGGCGATGCCCACCATGGGGGGATCGAGAAAGCTGATGTGATTGCAGGCAATGATTGCAGGACCGGAGAACTGCAGTTTTTCCACGCCGACCACGCGGTAATCAAACAATCCATGAGCGAGTTCGCGAAAGCAGCGATGACCAAGCCAGTAGGAGAAATTCATTTTCCGTTCGTCGTTATGTCAATTGCAGCGCCGCAATCACCTGATCAACGGCCTGATCGAGGGTAATATGCGAGTTGTCGATGACGATGGCACCCGCAGGAATGACAAGCGGGCTGTTTTTGCGCTGTTTGTCAATACGATCACGTTCAGCAATCTGATCGGAACGACCCTGCGCGCCGCGCCGGCTGGCACGCACCTCCTCGCTGGCATCAATGTAGATTTTATGCGGACTCTCGGGAAAAACCACCGAGCCGATGTCGCGCCCTTCCATGACCAGCGGACCGATGGCGGCAAGCGCACGCTGATCGGCCACGAGGCGGTCGCGCACTTCGGCGACGCTGGCAATGAATGACACCGCGCGATTGACGGGGTCACTGTTGAGATCGGCCTCAGTGGGCGTACGCCCGGAGACGCAGACCTCGATTTTCCCCTCAACGACGGGTGATTCAAAGACAATCTCGGCAGCAGCGGCACGAACAGCGTCTGCATCACGCGGGTCAACTCCAGCTTGCAGCACCGCCCAGGTCATGGCGCGGTACATGTTACCGGTGTTGACGTAGGTGCGACCCAGGCGCTGCGCAACCAGGCGTGCGATGCTGCTTTTGCCGGAAGCCGCCGGACCATCAATGGTGATCACGGAATGTTCCGCACTCATGATTTGGCACGATTCATTTTATCCACAAGCGGCTGCGGGACGGTGGACATGACAGGAATAGGACGCGCTCCCGTATCGCCATTCAGAAAGAGGTCGAGATGCCGCTCAAAGCCTGGATAGGAGGTGGAAATGCACTCGGTGCCCTCCAGAGTGGTGGTGCCTTCGGCAAACATACCAGCGACGAGAAATGCCATCGCAATCCGGTGGTCCCCATAACAAGGCAACGTGGCTCCCTGCAACTTGGCTCCGCCTTCGATCTCCATACCGTCCGGGTGCTCGGTGACGGTGACGCCCATGAGGCGCAAATTCGAAGCGACCGCAGCGATACGATCCGTTTCTTTCACCCGCAGCTCGGAGGCGTCACGGATCAACGTCTTGCCACGGGCCAGGGCTGCAGCTACCGCCAGAATGGGCAGTTCATCGATGACATTGGGGATCTCCGAACCGCCGATCACAGTCGCGTTCAAATCACCACCGCGGACGGTGATGTTGCCACGGGGCTCGCCGTCGGAGTGCGTTTCAGAACTGGTGACCAGGGCACCCATGCGCAGGAGAACGTTGACGATGCCCGTGCGGGTGGGATTGAGCCCGACATTTTTGATGGTGATCTGGGCACCTGGCGATGCCGCGGCCACGACCATCCAGAAGGCAGCGCTGGAAATGTCCCCAGGCACCATGATGTCGTTGGCCCGAGGCTCCTGACCGCCATAGACACTGACACAGTCGTCCTCACGGAGCCATTTGATACCGAAATGCGTGAAGAGACGTTCGGTGTGGTTGCGAGTGGCCACTGGCTCCACCACCGTCGTCTTGCCTGTAGCATAAAGTCCAGCCAGCAGAATGGCACTTTTCACCTGGGCGCTGGCGACGGGCAGCTTGTAATAAATGGATTGCAAGGGAGCGCCTTGAATCGTGAGCGGGGCGCAGACTTTCTCCCCCTGACCGGTGATCTTCGCCCCCATCTGGCTGAGGGGATCCGCGACACGCTTCATCGGGCGTTTGGAGAGCGATGCATCACCAAACAGCTCGGTCTTGAAATCCTGCCCCGCGAGGATGCCGGAGAGCAGGCGAATGGTGGTGCCGGAGTTGCCGCAATCGACGGGTTTGTCCGGCGCTGTCAATTTCATGCCGTTGCCGGTGATGGCCAGCTTGACGAGACCGACGCCCTCAATCTCCTCCAGCGGCTCCATGGTGGCACCGAGGGCCTGCATGGCATGCACGGTGCAAAGACAATCTTCACTGGGCAGAAAGCCGTCAATGATGGTGGTCCCCTTCGCGAGTCCGGCAAACATCGCGGAACGGTGGGAAATGCTTTTGTCACCGGGAACGGTGATTTCGGCAGGAATGCTTTTGAGTTTCTTTGACTTGAGGCTGGCCATGATTTTCAGACCGCCGGGAGGAGGTCGCGCAGGGCTTTGGCCTGGGCGAGAAAACGGCGGAGGGCTTCTTCGTCCATGCTCTGGAGCATTTCAAGAAGCTCTCGCAGGGCGGAAGAGGCATCTTGCAGGGCTGAAATGACCTCCGTGCGGTTTTGCATGAGGATGCCGGCCCACATGTCGGGATCGCCGCCAGCGACGCGGGTGGTGTCACGAAAGCCGCCGGCAGAGCTGTCGAGCACCCGGGTGTCCTTGCTGAGGGCCGCCAGAGCCGTCAGCACGGCCATGGTATGCGGCAGGTGCGAAATACGCGCCACACAATGATCATGCTGCTGCGGCGTCATTTCCTGGATGCGGCAGCCGAGTTTGACCCAAAAGGTGCGCAATCGGCCAAGATGCTCCGGCCTGGTGTGCGCGGTAGGCGTCAAAATGCAGGCGGCCTGATGAAACAAATCCCCGCGCGCATGAACCAGGCCGGTGTGCTGGGAGCCGGCCATGGGATGGCTGCCGAGAAAGGCCGCCTTGGTGGGCATGAAAATGGCCTCCAATTCGCCAACCACCCCGCCTTTGACACTGCCGACGTCGGTGACAATCAGATCATCTGCCAACTCGCAGGCGGCAATCTGCCGCGCAATGCCCGGCATGTGCTGGATCGGCATGCACAGGACCGCCAGTGAAACTCCCTGGGTGATTGCGGCAATGTCGGTGCTGGCGGTTATGCCTGGAAGTACTCGTTTGACCTCGTCCACCGCCTCTTGCCGCCTGGCCCAGACACGGACATCTGGGCCAGGCATGCGCTGCTGGATCGTTTTGACCAGAGATCCGCCGAGCAGGCCGGGGCTGAAAATGGCGATGGAACGTTCGACGGACACGCAATGGAGAGAAAAAACATCCTGCCGTACCGACTGACTCCGTCAGAAAATCCAAAGTACGGATGCTGGACGCGGTTCAACAGCAGGAACGGGAGTGCCCAGAGAAAAGCTCAGGGCACCCGAAAAATTTTGCCAGTGTAGGGGCACTTTGCCTTTTGCCCCGACTGGAAGTCACGCACGTCGATGGCCTGGCCATTCGGGTCAAACGGGCTTTTCACAAAACCCGGCTTGCCCGTGATGCGGGTCGCGTAGGGGATCTCGACAGGGGCTGGAGGTGAAACCGCAGGCGTACTGCCAGGAGGCGTCACCGACACCGGCGGCGGTGCCGTCGTGTTTTCTGTGGTGGGCGGAGCCGTGACGTTGTCCCCCGTCACTGGAGCGTTGGGATTGGGGGGCTGCACTGCTGCCGCTGCATTTGGGTCAGCCGAATTGACGTTGTCGAAGTACTGGGTCTGCTCCTGGGAGACTCCATAACGAGGCGGCACATCAAGCGAACGGCCGCGCCCGCCACGCGGAGGTGGTGGTGTGGGGTCGCTGCATGCAGTAAAGCCGGTGGTGATCGCGATCAGCAAGGATGCCTGCAGGAGACGTTTCATGGCGGGTTCAGTGGGGGGAAATCGGCAAAATCAAGCATTCACGCGCATGGGCATCAACACATAAAGGAAGTTCGTGCCGCTGCGCAACACCCCTGGACTGATTTCATCAATGAGATGCAAATGCACCTCGTCGGCACTCAGATTGCGCAGCGGGGCCATCGCAAATTCCGGATTGAAGGCGATGGTGATCGACGCACCTTTATAATTGATGGCCACTGTCTCACGCGCCTCTCCGACATCCGGGGATGTGGCGACAATTTCCACACTGCCAGGCGTGAAGATGAATTTGATCGAATTGGATTTTTCAGTGACCAGCAGGGAAACACGCGAGATGGCCCGGAGGAAGGCTTCGCGCTCCAACGGAATGCGTTCCTTGGACTCACCGGGAATGACCTGACGGTAGTTCGGGTAGTTGCCGTCAATGAGCTTGCTGACCAGCAGGCTCTCACCCAGATCAAAACCAACCTGCGAGCCGGTGACCCGGATGGCAACCTCGCCGGAGTCTCCCAGCAACCTGGAAAGCTCGTTCACGGCCTTGGTGGGCACAATGATGTCGATCTCCTGACTTTGGGGGAACTCGAGTTCCTGCTCGACCATGGCCAGACGGCGGCCGTCGGTGGCAACCATGGTCAGGGCGTTGTCTTTGAAGGAAAACAGGATGCCGTTGAGCACGTAGCGCGTTTCGTCCGTGGAAATGGCATAGCTGGTCTTGCGCAGGCAATCACGCAGCACCTGCTGCTCAATGCGGAATTCACGCGCGTCGTCGAAACGGGGTAGCGCTGGAAATTCCTCGCTGGTGAGTCCCAGCACTTTGAAATAACTGGGGCCACTGCGGATGGAAGCCACGTTTTTCTCATCGACTTTGACTTCGACTTCCTCCGCCGGCAGTTCGCGGACGATGGTGGCAAGGCGGCGCGCCGGGAGAGTGGTGGCACCAGGTTCATCAACCTCGGCGGGAACCGAACAGGTCACGCCGACATCAAGATCGGTGGTGGTGAGTTCGAGCATTCCATCCTTCGCCTTCAGCAGCACATTGGAGAGAATGGCGAGCGTGGTACGCGAACTGACCACATGCTGGACCTGGTTGATGGCGTCCAGGAAGGATTCTTTGCTGATGGTGAACTTCATATAAAATGCCTGCTGTGGGTCGATTTGTTAACAAACCCCGATGAAACGGCAAGGATATTGAGCGGAAAAATCAGAGTGTCTAACTCCAATCTGCGTTCATTCACTTTCATGAGGCGTGCATTTTTGTGATGAGAACTCATTTTTACCCCTCTTAACAATCGAGATGCCTGCGGTTGGAACTGCCTGAAGTGGTATGAAAAGAAAGCGGGCAGGTTGGTCAGTTCCTGCAAGCCTCATGCCGCATTGCCGGAAACGCACACCGGCCTCAATCTTCAGATTTGCCTGAACGACCAAGGATTTGTCACCCTATTCTAAAAAAATGAAGTGGTGGAGCATAGCGGGTTCGAACCGCTGACCTCCTGCATGCCATGCAGGCGCTCTACCAACTGAGCTAATGCCCCGGAAATAAAAAACCGGCTCCCCTGGTTTTGGGGAGCCGGAGACTAGCAAAGAGGCCAGTTTTGACAAGTGCTATTTCTTCTTCTTTGAATCACCACCTTTGGTCGTGGCGGGCTCCTGCACTGGCGCAGCTCCTTCGGCTGCGGCGGTCTGAGGCTTCGGCAGTTTGTCGAAGATCTTCTTCGCCTCGGTGATTTCTTCGGGCTTCATCTTGGCTTCGACCTGCTTCAGCACGCTCGCGGTGACATCAATGTCAGCCTTGATGCCGCTTTTCTGAGTGAGTTCATCAGCCTGCTTGGCATAGGCCCAGGCACGAGGAAGCTCAGGGGTGCCGGGAACGGTACCCACGGCATACAGACTGGCGAGACGGAGCATGGCCAAGGCCACACCCTGCTGGGCTGCGTCGGAATAGTTAGAAGCGGCTGCAGCGCGATTCTGTCGCACGCCTGCACCCTGCTCATAAAGCATGCCAAGTGCGATCTGTGCCGGGGCATAGCCCATTTCTGCGGCACGCAGGTACCAGCCGGCAGCTGCCACGACGTCCTGGGTGACTCCGGTGCCATTGGCATAAAGACCAGCAAGACGATTCATTGCCTGAGGAATGCCAGCCGTGGAGGCTTTCATCAGAAAGGCAAAAGCCTTGGCGGGGTCTTTATCAACCACAGTGCCTGTTTCATAATACAAACCGACGTTGTAGAAGGCTTCGGCAAGATTGTTCTGGGCGGCCAGGCGATAGAGATCGAGCGCGCTTTTCTGATTCGGCTGGACCAGGATGTTGTCCTTGTCGTCACGCTTGCCTTTGGGGTCCTTGATAATGCCCGTCTCAAATGCTTTTCCGAGGCGGAACAGAGCCTGCGGGTCCTTGCCATTGGCGGCCTTGGTGTAGTAGTCGAACGCCTTGGACACATCCTGCTTCACATCCGCGCCATCAGCGCCGACACCGTTTTCATAAATCTGACCGAGAATGCGGTTGGCAGCAGCCAGGCCTTTTTCAGCGGATTCGTTGAACATCTTCAATGCAGCAGCGACGTCCTTCTTGACGAGTTTCGGGCTTTCCTTCGTGTCAGGATCACCACTGAGAAGACGGGCGCCATAGGTGCTCAGAGCAACCGGACTGCCTTGCTTGCCGGCTTTGATCAGGTAGTCGAGGGCCTTCTGCTGGTCTGCAGGCACGCCTTCCACTCCAGCGGAATAAAGGTTTGCCAGGCCGAGCGTGGCTTCACCGTCTCCAGCCTCGCTGCCTTTTTCCAGCAGTTCCTTGGCTTTCGTGGGGCTCTTCTCGATCACCACAGTGCCTTTTTCGCCTTCGGTGACACCCTGCAGGCTGAGTTGGGCCAGCATGCGGCGGGAGACCTTGTTGTCAGCCTTTTCAGCTTCCTGGATCAGCTTGATGGCTTCCTTCACGGCTTCCGGGTTTTGCGCACCAGCCTGCATCAGCACCTGGGCGAGCTCGGATTTGGCGAGAATCTGTCCTTTGTCGGCGGCCTTGCGGAACAGGGCGGCAACTTCATTGATGTTTGCGCCGCTGAGCACTCCCCAATGGGCCAGAGCGTAAATGGCGTCTTTGTCATCCTTCGCCACCAGCTCGCGAATCTTCGCGACGGCATCATTGAAGGACTTGTTCACATCCACATCCGATGCTCCCGGATTTGACTGAACCTTTTTCTGATCAGCCTCGAGGGCGGTCAGAATGTCCGTGAACTCTTTCGAGGCTCCAGGCATTTCGGCAGTATCGATGCCAGCGACCGCGACGAGTGCCACGAGTTTAAGTTTGATTGCTGTGAGTAACATATTTGGTTGTTATTGGAGGGGCGTTTGACCCGGTAGTTCCGGAGGTGTTCAGTTTTCGACATGACCACAGACACATCAAGCATTTGATGAAAGTATATTATTCGGTCTCACACATTCTCACATACAAACTTCAAAGGGTGCGGCGTTGACGCGATTTTGCCAATCCATCCCAAAAGGCACCAATTCGGGCCCCATCATGATTGAGCACGGCATTGACGCGATTCCCCCGCCCTGCCATTCTGAGTGCCCTCCATGGCCGAAAACCCCACTCCTTCCGCGACAGCAGCCGCACCGCCTTCCGGTGGCACCGCACCTGCAAAGGGCCGCGAGAATTTTAAAAAACGCAACGAGATCCCCTCGGCAGAGGAATTGCTCGCTTCATTCAATCGTGCCCTGCCTTTCAGCGACGAAGCCGAAAAGGGGGTTCTCTCCTGCCTGCTGCAGGATCCGGTCGAACGCCTCAGCGAGTGCCGAGTCACCCTCCCTGCCCTGGCCTTCTACCACGACGCGAATCGTACCATCTACGAAAAGCTGCTGGAGTTTTACGACAAAAACCTTCCCGTCGATCCCGTCACCCTCACCCACGCTTTACGTGAGCAGAACCTGCTCGACAAGGTCGGGGGTGCCGCCGCCATTTCGGAGCTTTTTGCCTTCGTCCCGATCCCCTCCCACTTCCCGTACTACAAGAAGATCGTCCTCGATAAGCACATCCTGCGGGAGCTCATCCATGCCAGTTCACTGAACATCCATCACTCATACGAGCATGGCAAAGAGCAGATGGATGAGAACATCGACACGCTCATTGACCACGCGGAACAGCGCGTGCTCGCCGTGCGTGAATCCGTCGGTGCCAAAGAAGGCATCAAGACACTTGCCACCCATGTCATGGATGCCATCGACAGCATCCAGTACATGCTGGAGCATCCCGGCCAGTTGCGCGGTCTGTCCACCGGCTACAGCAAGCTCGACGCCATGAGCTCCGGCCTGCAGGGCGGTGAAATGTTCGTCATCGCCGCCCGTCCTTCCATGGGTAAAACCTCGCTCGCCATGAACATCGTCGAGCACATCGCCGTGGACTGCAACACCCCCTGCGCGGTGTTCAGCTTGGAAATGAGCGCCACCATGCTCGTTCGACGTCTGCTGGTCTCCCGCGCACGCCTCAGCATGCAGGACCTCTCTCGCGGCCTGCTCTCCCGCGCCCAGCAGGACGCCCTCGCCAAGGCCACCCGTGATTTGCAAAAGGCGCAGATCTTCATCGATGAAACTCCCGGTCTCGACATCATGGAGATGCGCGCCAAATCACGCCGCCTCAAAAAGCAGCACGGCATCCAGATGATCATGATCGATTATCTTCAGCTCGTCACCTCCCAGAGCCGCCGCGCCAAAGACAACCGCCAGATCGAAATCGCGGAAATCTCCGCCGGCATCAAGGGCCTGGCCAAGGAATTGAACGTCCCCATCATCGTCCTCGCCCAGCTCAACCGCGCCGTCGAATCCCGCAAAGGCCAGCGCCCCGTCCTCTCCGACCTCCGCGAATCAGGTTCCATCGAACAGGACGCCGACATGGTCGGACTCCTCACCCGCTCCGACTACGCCGGAGCCAAAATGGAAGTCGAAGACGAAGAAGCCGAAGAAAAGAAAAAAGGCGAAGCCATGCTCATCCTCGCCAAAAACCGCAACGGCCCCACCGACGACGTCCTCCTCCGCTTCATCGACCACGCCATGCGCTTCGTCGAACGCTCCGAAGAAGCCGAGTCTCCCTGAAAATCACGGCTGCTGCTTCTTCAGCAAATCCCGGATCTCAGTAAGCAACACAATATCTGCTGGCGTCGGAGGCGGCGGCGCTTCAGCTTCTTTCTTCTTCGTCAGCGTGATCAATTTGTTGATCGGTTTGATGATCACAAAGAAGATGACCGCCGCGGTGATGATAAAGCTGATGATCGCCCCGATGATGCCGCCGATGTCGAGTTCGATGAGTTTAGACACCGACTCCATCACTGCCTTGCCATCCACCAGCACAGGCTTGCCATCAGCGCCCATTTTCGCCACTTCCACAGTCACATGCCTGAGCGGAATCGTGAGCTTCGGACTCGGACCTCCGCCCAGAAGAGCCAGAAGCGGCTCCACGATTCCTTTGGTAAACGCCGTGACGATTCCGGTAAATGCTGCCGCAATGATCACCCCCGTAGAGAGATCAATGACGTTACCTTTGAGGACAAATGCTTTGAATTCTTTGAGCATGGCGTGGTGATAATGAAGTGAATGGGGCCGGTTCGCGGAACCGGCCACTTTCTAAACCCATCAGCAGGCATCAGGCCAGCATAAAATGCGTTCACACTTCCTGCGCGACCCGCCAGCTCTCGGCATCCAGGTTCTCCTTGAGATGGCGGAAACTGGTGGCGACACGTTCACGCGTCATCTTGCCGAAGAAGCGCACCAGCCGCACCAGTTTGTCGATTTCAACCTCAGGCATGGATGAGTCGTTCACCTTGCTCTGGGCATGGGCCAGCGTGCAGCCCCAGACAAACAATTCGGCTCCCACGTCAACAAAGTGGCCGAGCAGCACCTGACGCTTTTCGAGTTTGGGACCGTTCAGCGCCATCGCGAAAAACAGCCGACGCGCTAGCACCCGGCTCATCCGGGCGACGGCATCCAACTCGAACTGCAGAGACGGATGCAGCAGCTCTTTCGCGTCTCCAGCCCCCAAGGGCAGCCATTTCAGCGGATACCACGTGGCGTAGAACCGGGCGGCACGCAGGGCGGCCTTGGCGCGCACCTTCCACGGCAGGGTGGGGTTCACCGCTTCCGCGCCAAGGTTGAGGTGCGGCTCCAAGGCCTCACGTGCGATGAAAAGCCGCATGATCTCGCTGCTGCCTTCGAAGATTGTGTTGATGCGCGAATCACGAAACAGACGTTCGACGGGTTCGGGAACGTCACCGCGTGCTTTCAGTGAAGCCGCAGTTTCAAAGCCACGACCACCGCGCATTTGCATCGTGTCGTCCATGATCCGCCAGGACTTCTCACTGCCCCAGAGCTTGCCGATAGCAGCTTCGAGGCGGACATCGGCGTGCTTGTCGCGATCCACCATGGCCGAGACATAGCGCACAATGCTTTCCATGGCGAAGGTATCGGCAGCCATACGGCTGAGCTTGTCCGCGATGGCGGCGTGGCGACCAATAGGCTGGCCCCACTGCTCGCGCGAGCGCGCCCAGCGTTTGCTGATTTCCAGGCAGCGCTGCGACAGCCCTGTGCAAGCGGCAGGCAGCGTGATGCGACCCGTGTTCAAAGTCGTCAGCGCCACCTTGAGCCCGCGTCCGACACCGCCGAGCACATTCGCCACCGGCACGCGCACATTGTCGAAATGAATGACGCCATTGTAGAGCGCCTTGAGGCCCATGAAGCGGCAGCGGTGCAGGACCTCCACACCAGGCCAGTTGGTTTCAACAATGAAAGCCGTCGTGGCATGCGGCTTCTCTGCGGTTGGCGTTTTCGCCATCACCACGATCAGGCCGGCTTTCGTGCCATTCGTGCACCACAGCTTTTCCCCGCTGAGGATGTAATGCTCGCCCTCATCATCGAGCCTGGCGACGGTCTTCATTCGCGCCGGGTCTGACCCCACGTCGTTTTCCGTCAGTGCGAAAGCGCTGATCTCCCCTTTGGCGCAACGTGGCAGGTATTTCGCCTTCTGCTCTTCAGTGCCAAACAGAATGAGCGGCTGTGGCGCACCGATGGACTGATGCGCAGACAGCAGCGCCGCGAGATTGCCGCAGCGACTGCCAAGCAGCATGGCCGCACGCGAATAATTCGTCTGCGAGAGGCCGAGTCCGCCATATCTGACGGGGATCTTGATGCCAAAGGCACCAATTCGCGCAAGTTCGCTCAGCAACATGTCAGGAATTTCGCCACTGGCGTCGATCTCATCGGGGTCGGCATATAAATCAAGCACACGCTCAAGCCGATGCAGGAACGCATCCCCCTGGTCGTGGTCCTCAACGCTTTGTTTCGGAAACGGCAGCAGTTTGCCAAAATCCGGCTCGCCAAAAAAGATGCCCGCAGCGATTCCGGTGTTGCGGCGTTCATCGCGCGCGGCTTCCGCCATTTCGAGTGCGGCACGCTGGCCCGCATTCATGCGGGAGGTGTCGATGAGTGTTTTTGCTTCGGGCTTGGTTTCTTCCAGAGTCGTTTTCATGGCCTTGTTCTCCAGTTGAGGGTTTAATAATCAATGATGCCCGTATCCCGGGCGAAAGTGATGGGCCCGCCACGGAACGGCGGGTAGCCGGTGCCGAGCACCATGGCTAGGTCAATGTCATCCGCGTTGCGGGCGATGCCTTCCTTGAGACAACGCATGGCCTCCTGGCTGATGAGCAGCGCGAGATTGGTCTGGATGCTTTCGTGTCTCGGCAGATCAGTATGGGTCGTGGACACGATCTCCTGGCCGTTTGCATACCGGTAGAACCCCTGGCCGGTTTTCTTGCCGAGGTGACCTGCGGCGACCATCTTGTCGAGAGCATCGGTGTGCGGAAAACGATCTGGGAAAGCGCTGGCGAGCGTCTTGGCCACATGCGCAGCCACATCGAGACCGATTTCATCCAGCAGGCGCATCGGTCCCATCGGCATGCCAAATTCGAGCATGGCATCATCGATGTCCTTCACCGAAATGCCGCTTTCATGCAAGCGGACCGCTTCCATCAGGTAAGGCACCAGAATGCGGTTCACCAGAAATCCCGGGCTGTCTTTGACGACCACGGGCGTCTTGCCGAGTTTTTGCACAAAACTGACCGCTGTGGCAAGCACGTCCGGTGACGTTTCCGGCAGCGTGATGATCTCAACCAGCGGCATGCGATGCACCGGGTTGAAGAAATGCAGGCCAATGACGCGCTCCGGATGTGGCACCGTTTTTGCCAAATCCGACACAGATAACGCGCTGGTGTTGGTGGCCAAAATGGTGTCGGCCGAGACACGTACGGCGAGGTCGGCGAAGATCTTCTTCTTCAACTCCATGCTCTCTGTTGCAGCTTCAATCACCAGATGGTGCCGGTTCATCGGCACCGGCACATGCGTCGTGCTGATGCGGTCCAGCGTGTCCCGGGCCTGAACCTGGGTCACCAGCCTTCGGCGCGTGGCGTCTGAAACGAGGCCATGAATCCGTTCCAGTCCACGCGCGAGGCTGTCGTTGGTGACGTCCGTCATGAGAACCCGGATACCACGCGAAGCGAGTGTATGCGCGATGCCAGCCCCCATCACTCCCGCACCGATGACGGTGGCGTCGTGGATGGGCAGCGCCGTACCACTGGAGGCAGAACGCTTGTTGGCTTCTTCGCGCTTAAAAAAGAGGTCGATCAGCCGGGCCGAGTCGCGGCTTTGGATCAGTTCGGCCACCGCGTTGCGTTCAAGCAGCAGACCGGATTCGATTTCTCCGCGAACCGCACGCGTAACGACTTCCACGGCCTTGGTGATCGAAGGATAGAGACCACGTGTCCTGGCGAGCACCTTGCGTTGCGCCAGGCATCCAATGACCGGAGCCAAAAGGTTTTCCAAACGGAGTCGCCGACTCGGAATTTTTTCACGCACGAGGCGGCGGGCCAGTGGCTCCAGATTCTCCATCGCCACCACGTGGCTGACGAGTCCCGCGTGTTTTGCGGCGCTGGCGTTGAGCAGCTTGCCGGTGGTGATGAGGTCGAGTGCCTTGCGCACACCGATGATGCGCGACAGCCGCGTGGAACCACCCCAGGCAGGCAGGATGCCGAGCTGGGTCTCTGGCAGGCCGATCTTGGTGCTTTCATGATCGCTGGCAATGCGCCAGTCGCAGGCGAGGGTGACTTCAAATCCACCCCCCATGCAGGCTCCATGAATCGCGGCGATCTTTGGCATGGGGAGCCGGGCCAGACGGTCAAACACCGCTTGTCCGAGCCAGATGAGATCATTCACCCGGACATGCTGCATGCTGCGGATGGCCTTGATGTCAGCGCCGGCGATGAAAATGCGCTCTTTGGCGCTCCGCAGCACGAGGGCTTTCACCCGTGTGTCGTGTTCGATGGTTTCAAGGAGGTGGTTAAACTCACGCAAAGTTTCCTCGTTCCAGACATTGGCGGATGATTTGGGTGAATCAAAATTGATCCAGGCGATGCCGTCGTGGTCAATGTCGAGCCTGAAATGTTTCAGCGGCACGGGATGACCGTGGATGATGTCCTCCAGGACATGGGGCGGATCGTGGATGATGGCGGGGCAGTTGAGAAGGAGAGTTTTCATGGCTTTCAGTTGGATGAGAATGTTCTGCTTTAAATTCATAATGCTTCGAGGCAGGCCGCCATTCCCTGCCCGCCTCCGACGCAAAGGCTGATGACGGCGCGCTTGCCATCGTTGGCATGCAGCTGATTGAGCGCTGTCTGAACGAGACGCGCGCCAGTGGCTCCAACGGGATGCCCCAGTGCGATGGCACCGCCGCAGGCATTGATCTTCGCGGGATCGAGTTCACCCAGAGGAGCCTCCAGTCCGGCACGGCGGGCGCTGGCGGGATCAGCAAGGCATTTCATGACTGCCAGTACCTGAGCGGCGAAGGCTTCGTTGATTTCAAAGACATCGGCATCGTCCAGCTTCCAGCCACTGCGGTGCAGCGCGGCGTCCAGCGCACGCACCGGACCCAGGCCCATGCGCGCAGGATCACAGCCTGTGGCGGCATAACTGACGAGGCGGCCCAGCGGCTTCCAGTTGTGCGCTGCAGCGGCTTCTTCCGTGGCAACGAGCAGGGCCACCGCGCCATCGGTGATCTGGCTGGAGTTGCCTGCGGTCACGCTGCCCGTGACGGTGTCGAAGAGCGGTTTGAGTTTGCCGAGTTTTTCGAGGCTGGAGTCGGGACGGATGCCGTTGTCGGTCGCAATGACATTGTGACCGAGCACCGGTGCGATCTCCTGATTAAGCAGGTGATTCGCCTGCGTGGCACGCAAATGACTGCGCATGGCAAAGGCGTCCTGCATCTCGCGGGTGATGCCGAACTCACGTGCAAGCACCTCGGCGGTCTGCCCCATGTTCAAACTCGAAACGGGGTCTGTCAGACCGAGTTTCAAGCCAATGACAGGCGCAAAGTCTGCCAGTCGGAAATGCAGCGCAGCTCGGGCACGACCGCTGAAGTCCCGCGCCCGGCTCAGGGCGGTGAATTTTTCCACCGCAGGCCGTGAAAAATAGAACGGCATGCTGCTCATGCTTTCCGTCCCGCCGACCACGAAGACCTCGCCCTGCCCCGCACACATCTTCGCATGGGCGAGTGTGATGGCCTCCAGGCCGGAGGCGCAGTTGCGATGCACGGTCATGGCCGGTTTCGATTCTGGCAAACCGGCACGCAGTGCGATGACACGGGCGATGTTCATCGCTTCCGGCGGCTGGCCGACACAGCCAAGGATGGTTTCATCCACCAACATCGGGTCGATGCCAGTACGGGTGAGCAATGCCGAGACGGCGTGCCGTCCCAGCTCAACTGCATCCAGATGCGCGAGATCAGTACCGGCGCGCGAGAAGGGCGTGCGGGCGGCGGCGACAATGACAAGTGAGGGAATTTTCATGGTGTTAGGAGCTGAGTGCCGCATGGGCTGCGGCGGGTTTGGCTTTGGGGCGGTGATCGACGAGTTTTTCCTCCTTCAGGAGGCGGCCGACGCCGAGTAGATCGCGCAGTTCGGTCAAAGTATGGAAATGGAGTCCGTTCGGCGTGATCTCCGTGGCTTCGTGAAAGCGGCGAGAAACGGCGAGTTCGAGTTCAGATTCGCGCACGCCGGTTTCAGCGGTGAGGTGCAGATGCACCTCGTCCATTTCGAGCGGGTCGTCATGGCGCTTGCGGAGCTCGATCTGCCAGGCGGCGATGCCTTTCTGATCATCCAGCAGATGTTCGAGCAGGTTGAAGTTCACCAGCGTGCCCTTCAGCTTGTCCATGTGCAGCTCACGCACTTCGCTGACGCGTGAAATGGGGCCGAGCAGGCGCGGACAAGTGCGGCCGCAGTTGGGGCACTTTTCCCAGGTCAGACCACCTTCGGCAATGTCGCCCGTACGATAGCGCAACACAACGGTGCCACGAGCATTGAGAGGCGTGAAGACGATCTCACCAGGCTGGCCATCGGGAACGACCTCTCCCGTTTCAGGGTTGATCAGTTCCACCAGTCCAAGGTCAGGGCTCAAGTGATACCCGCTGGCTTCGTGGGATTGTCCGACACATTCAGGAAAGGCCATTTTCGCTTCGGTGAAACCGTAAGTGGCCATGACATGCGTATCTGGGCTGCCAAGCTGGGTGGCGAGATCGCGCAGGCGGGCACGCAGGCCATCGGCGACTTTTTCGCCGCCGAGGACGAGACGTTTCAAATGTGGCCACTTTCTGCCGGTCTCATAGGCCTCACGCAGCACATGGTAGATGAAGGTGGGCATGCCGATGAGAATATCGGGCTGGATTTTTTCGATGAGGCTGATGTTGCCATCCGTGCCAAGCGTCTTGCCGCCGCCGGTGCTCAGCATGAAGGTGCCGAAGCCCAGCCCCGCATGATGCGCCAGCCAGAAGGCAAGATGAGGCGCATACGGGAAGAGATTGATGTGTTTAAAATCCCGCTGCGAACGCCCGGCAAGCATCAAGCGGCTGCCGCTGATGTCCAGATTATGCAGATCGTGCTTGGTGTAGAGAAACGGCACGGGATCCGATGAACGCCCCGTGGTGCTGGTGAGCAGGATGGGGCGGAATTCAGCCTCAGCCTTCTCTTTCGCAGCCGCGCGGCCATGCAAAAGGGCAGTGCCTATCATACCGGGCTCGCGACGGAGCACGGCTTCATCAGGCACGAGGACAAAATCACGTGGGTTGGCAAGATCCTTCTTTGAAGTGAACGGCACGCGGCTCCAGTCCTCGAACGATTTGATGTCGAGCGGACGGATGCCGTGCTCTCCGAAAACACGATGGTAATGCGCGCTGAAAGGAATGACACGGCGGTGCAGGTACTCACGTAACTGCTTGAGCTGCCAGTCGCGCCAAGCCTCAGGCGGCGTGGCGTTCCAATTGGGTGTGTGGTGGAGCAAATTCATGGCTGATTGTCTCCTGGTTGAGGTTGGTTGTGGTCTGAAGCAGAGCACGGATGGCAGGCAGCGCGGCGGTTGCGGCCTCACGACCGGCTTGCAGGTACTGCCCAAAATTTTCAAAGTCATGCCACGTCGAGGTGGCAAAATGCGGATGGATCACCACATCGGCAGCGGCTTCCTCTTTGGCGATGAGATGCAACTGCGCCGCCATCAAAGCGCGGCGGAAGGTGTCCAGCACGTTCCCATAGGCGAGCAGGTTGACCTTGCGCCAAAAGCTGCTGAACATGCGTGAAAACACACGGAATGCGGGCTTGTCGTCCGACATGAAAGCACGGTCACTTTTGGATTCAAATTCACCCGGTGCGGGCATGACGTTCACCGCAATGATGGCATCCAGGTGGAAGCGTTTTTTGAGTATTGTCACCGGAAGGGGCTCGGAAGCACCGCCGTCAGTATATCGCCGCCCATTCAGCCTGACGGGAGCACACACCGCCGGAATGGCGGAACTGGCATGCACGGCGTGGGAAACGCTGCCGGAATCGAAGACATGCGGTGCGAGCCGGTCAAGATCCGTGGCGATGACGATCAGCGGTTTCTCGAGGTCGGCAAAGGTCTTGTCGCCCAAATCACGTTCAAGGTGCCTACGCAGCTTATCACCGCGAATCAGCCCTTCCGAAGGCGGGATGATGAAATCCATCAATGCTTTCAAGGCGGCGCGGTCTTTGATCTCCCGAGCGCGCTCCTCAAGCTGCACGCCATTGAGTCCGGCCGCCCAGAGTGAACCCACGTAGGCCCCCATGCTGCACCCAGCGATGGCGGTGATGGGAATGCCCTCTTCTTCGAGCACCTGGATCACCCCCGCATGCGCCAGACCACGGGCACCACCACTGGAAAGGGCCAGTCCAATCCGAGGTGCTTTATTCCCTCCTGAGCCGTGCTTTGAGCTTTCTTCGGCACGACTCCATCCCCGGAAGGGAAGTTGGAGCTGGGTGTTCATAGCCTGCTGGGTTGTTATAGAATCAGACCCCTGCCATGAGAAATAAATTCAAAAAAAGCGGTTTTTTATGCATACATAGCCCGCCATGAACGACTCCGAACTCGACCGCATGCTCAGAAATGCCGCCACCACACCGGCTGTAATTCCGCGTGGACTGGAGCAGATGATCATGGCGCGCGTGCGGGTCGATGACGGGCGGGCCAGACGCTGGCGCTCGTTTGTAAAGTGGCTGCTACTCCTGGCGGCCATCTCCGGCATGGTGACGGCGGGCGTGGTGGGCTGGGCCAAGGCATCACGCGACACCACGCATGCCATACCGCCCGCCATGGAGCTGTTCCGCGCAGGAGGGTCGCAATGACCTCGCGAGTGAAATGGCTGCTGCTCTCGATGTTTTTCTCCGCCGCACTGGCCGGAGGAACTGCATGGCTGGTGACGGACTGGACACTGCACCGCCATGGGGAAAGTCATGCGCACGACCATGTGCAGACAGATCTTCATACGTGGATGCATGAGCACCTCGACATCACGCCGGAGCAGCATGAGAAACTGGAACCCCTTGAGGCGGAGTTTGAAAAACTGCGGGTGAAACTGAAAGAGGAACTGCGCCTGGCCGATGTGGCGCTGGCCCAAACCATCCGTGATCCCAAGATGAACGAGGCGGGGATGGACACGGCGTTGGAGCAGTTGAACAAAGCCCAAGCTGCCCTTCAACGGGCCACGCTGGATCACTTTTTTGTCATGAAGCGCTACCTGCGCCCGGCGCAGGCCGACAAACTCTTGAAATGGACCCATGACAGCCTCACCCGCGATTGATGCTCTGCTGCTGCCGCAGGCCGAAGCCTCCGCTGACGATTCAGCGGAGACGACGCACCTGCGCGCCGCCCAAGCGGGCGACATGGCGGCGTTTGAGTGGATTATCCGGCAGCACGAAGAGAAGCTGTTCGGCTTTTGCTGCCGCTGGCTGCGTTGTGAGGAAGACGCACGTGAAGTCTGCCAGGACGCTTTTGTACGCGCCTGGCAGGCGCTGCCTGAATTCGAAGGCCGGGCCAAGCTTTCCACCTGGCTCTATCAAATCGCGCTGAACCTGTGCCGTGACCGAGCGAAATCGCGCGCCACGCGCCAGCGTGAAAGCACGACGACGATCAACGACCTCGACCAACCGCTGCCCTGCCCACAGAGTGCTCCAGATGCGAGTGCGGAATGGCAAAGTGAAATGCAGAAGCTCGAACGCGGCCTGGCCCGGCTGCCGGAGAAACTGCGCACCGCCCTGATGCTCAGTGCCATGGAGGGCATGAGCCATGAAGAGTGCGCCAAAGTGCTGAACTGCTCGGTGCGGGGCACCGAGGGTCGCATTTACCGTGCCCGGCAGATGCTGCTGCGCTGGTGGAATGAAGAAGATCAACGCTGAGGCACTGCTACAGCAGCAACGCCCAGCGCTTTTTCGATGGCCTGCACCGTTTCGGCACGCCAGCCAATGATGATGCCAGGAAACAACCCGCCGACCACCAGGAAGACGACGCAGGCCGTGAGCGGCCAGCGTTCGCGTGGCAGCGCATCGGGAATGTCGATCACATGCTTGGGCAGAACCCCCAGGAACAGGATGCCGTAAAGCCGGATGAGGTTGATGGCATTGAAGGCCGAGGTCACCAGCAGAGTGATCCCCACCACCGGATGATTGGCCAGCGTCCCATGGAAGATCAACTCCTCGCCGCAATAACTCAGGGTTCCAGGCAGGCCAATGAGAGCGAGACCGCAGATCAGAAAAAAAGTGGCAAGGCGAGGGGCTTTGACCGCAAGTCCAAGATGCATCACGGGATTCTCCGCACTGCTGACGCGCACTTCCAAGACCCGCACGATGCAGATCAGCCCCGTTGAAGCAGCAGACAGGGCAAGCCAGTGAATCAGCGAACCCGTGATGCCTGCGATGTTGGCAGCAGCAATGCCCGCGAGAATAAAGCTGGCCTGGCTGACATAAAGGAAGGCCAGCAGTCGTCGCGGTTTGGTTTCAGCAAATGCCCGGATGCTGATGATAAAGGCGGAAACGACGGCCACAACGCTCAGAATATCGAACGCCTGCCTGGCGCCCTGTGGCAGCACAGCGGCTTCAGAATGCGCGACAAGCAGTACGCCAAGATGTCCGTTGAAGAGCAGCGCCACAGGCAGCAGCGGTCCTTTTTCAAAGGCCTGCACCACCCCGGAATGCAGGGGAAAGACTCCTTTGCGGCACATGACCGCCAGAATGATCAGCCCGAAGGTCAATGCGCCACCATGGGTCAGATTCCCAACGGTCTCCGCATGCAACAATGCGACAGCGGCGGTCAGCGCCAGGCAACCGGCAATGAGCAGACCAATCGCGAGTTTGTTGGAGTGCCGAACGCCAAACATCCCCAGCATAAACGGCAGACATGCCAGCCACCAGCCTGCTAAAAGCGTGGTCCAGCCTGCGGCTGCGTAGGCTGTCTGCGTGGCAAGTGATATGATCAGCATTCCCGCCATTGCCCGACCGCCCGCATCACGCCTGGGAACCAGCACCACCACCATGAGCGTTAACCCAGCATAAAATGCCATCGGCACCGCATCCAAGCCATCGGCATCGAAACATGGCAGCAGAGGGTCAACCAAGCGCCCATGCCCCACAGCGATGACTTCCCGCGCAGCACCCAGGAAGCTTACGAAAGCTATGGCGGCGGCCAGTACGGCGGGCTTGCGCGGCTGCCCGGACCTCCAACTCGACACGACTCCACCCAGCAAGCACACCAGTCCGGTGGTGAGGTAGGGGAGTGAAAGGTATTCCATAAACTTACCCTAAATCAGGCAACAGGGGTCTCCACCACCTTGGCGGAAGGTTTGGCCTCTGGCTGCTGACGCAAAAATCTGGGCTCGAAAATGCCAAGCCCGCGGGCCAGTTTTAGAACGGGGGCCATGACCCAGCGTTCCAAAATGGAGTCATAAAAACCGCGGCCAAGCGCCCAGCGGTAGAGCCAGATCTGCACGGCAGACGGCAACAAGGATTCATAGCAGCCACCCGTGGGACTGAGTTTGCCGCCTGCGGCGGCGTGCACGCGATGGTAGTCGCGCAGCATGGAAGGAGCGCGCAGAAACTGCAACGTGCGGAGCATGGCATGGCCAACCAGATGCATGAGCGCCAAAGTGGTCCAGCCAAGGCCGATCTCAGCAAAGATGAGGCCGATCTGCGTTTGCGCTGCGTAGGCCAGCGAGGTTTTGGCATCGGCGCAGGTGCGGTGGATGAGCGTGCCTAGAAATGCGGTGGTGAGACCGATGAAAATGACAAGGCTGGTGGCGATCACCGACTGATGAAGCAGCGGTTCAACCCGCAGCAGCAGGTAGGCACCAGCATGGACCGAGATGGCCCCGTAAAACACCGCGCTGGACGGCGTGGGTCCTTCCATGGCCCGTGGCAGCCAGCCACAGAACGGCCCTTGTGAAGACTTGCCACTAGCGGCGAAGGTGAGCAAAACGGCAATGGCGGTGGCTGCGGAGCCGTCAAATTTACAGACGCTGCCCGGCCAGCTCCCCCTGAAGATGCCCGCCCATGAAGCGGTACCGAACCAATGATATGCGAGGAAGACTGCTGACAGCATGAACAAATCAGCCACCCGGTAGGTGGCGAACACCCGCAATGCATTGCGCACTGGGTCCGGACGATACTGGAAGAAGCCGATCAGCAACACCGATGTGATCCTGACGATTTCCCAGCCGACGACGAGCAGATCGAGCGAACCGGCAGTAAAGACGAGCAGCGCACCAAACGTGAAGAGATGCAGCAGCAGGAAGAACCGGTAAAAACCAGGATCACGATGCAGGTAGCGCACGGAGAAGGAACCTACGATGCCAGCGAGCAGCACGGTCGTGCCCACCAGCGGCAACGAGAGCCTGTCAATCAACAGCGAGAGCGGAAAACCATACTCCGCGACGGTAAACCAATCCCCCAATGACACATTCATGGAGGCCATGTTCCTCTGCCACATCGCCCGACCAATGATGACGACAAGGACAGCTAGAAATGCGTGGGTCGCCTTGCTAATGCGCGAAATGGCGCGCTCTGAAACATGGCCACCGAGCAGCCAGAGGGTGCCCAGCATGAGAAACAGCACTCCAGGCGTCGCTATGAGCAGGGGTATGAGAGTTTGCAGGGACATTAACAGGGAAAAGTGAAAACAAAAAACGCCGGGACCGTCATGCGGCGGCCCGCGGATCGATGCGGGCGAGTGCGAGATGACCCATTTTGCCTTGATACCAGGCCCTGGAGCTGGGGGCGACGGGAAGGGGCACCTCGTCCCCTGCGAGCTTTTCGAAAACGCCGTCGCGGTAAACCTCCACATGACCGTCATTTGGGTCCATGGTGGCCATGCGGATCCATTTATTGCAGACGAACTCGGCGAGCTCAGGACTGGCCTCGATCGTGCTCATGAGGCGTTTCGGAGTGGTTTCCACCACAAAAAGAATGCGCACCGGCTCATGAATCTCAATCGTCTGCACCGGCAGGCCGGAACGCAGATCCCCCTGATAACCGTTCATGACACCAACGAGACCGGTGATGTTGTGCGGAAGCTTGGTGCCGCTGCCATAGGCCTCGACGTCAACGGTGGAGAAATAGTACTCCAGATTGATACCGCCACAGACGGGAATAACCGCACTCAGGACACGTCCGAGCGCTTGATTGGTGGGATCTTTGGTGGCGTCGTAAGAGACAAGGAAAGCACGGCGGTCCATGAAGAGACCTTTGGTGATTTCACGCCGCCCGACGAAGGCCACCGCGTTGGTGCAGTGGCCGTATTCAGGGCGCGGCTCACCGATGTGCTCCGCGCGCTCCTGTACATGCCGCAGACTGAGTTCCGGGGAGCTGTCGTGGCCTGCTGACGCAAAACGCCGCGAACGCTCATGAGCGCTCAGCGTGCGGGCCTTTTCGAGCGCCTGATGTACACGCACGAGATCGCCATGGTGAGTCTCAGGCAGAAGATCCAAATCGAAGAATCGGACGTCCTCGTTACAGGTGTCGTGGCAGCCGCCGAGAAACCAAGTGTCCTCGGGAATGATGATTCCTTTGGCACGCAAGTCCTCCCGCACTTCAGGGCGGTTGGCGATAAGCGCAAACAGGCGCGCGTTGGGACCTCCAGTACGCCCACCACAGGCACCGCAACAGTAGGCGGACTCATAAGGGTTGTTCAGACTGGTGGAACCATGGCCGAGAACGACCACCAAACGTGCATGCCCCTTGTGCAGCCCGGCGGGTCCGAGCACATCATAAATGCACGCTGCCTGCTCCTGGGTGGTGAACCCGCGCATGAGCCCCGTGGTGGCATCCCGTGAGCCCGCATCATCCCGCATGAAGGTGAACTCGGTCTTCGGCTCCGGCAGGAAGGCGCGGTTGAGGTGCTTGATGAAACGACCGTAGGCCAGCGGGGTAAGCACGCGCAGCGCGAGCGGGAAGAGGCTGAGGAAGCCAAGACAGGCCGTGCTGATCCAGCCGCGCACCAGAGTGCGGGAAGAGATGAAACCATTGCGCGCCATCCTGGCCCACACACGTCGCAGTCCCTGGCGCTGCTCATGCAGGTGCCCGTGCTCATCGACGGGCACCTCCCTCACGGCGTGGGCAGGCTTGACAACGACCGGACACAGCGAGACACCGCGCGCGTCATCCATGCCGGCGTAGTTGATGGCCACACCGAAAAAACCGGCGGCACCCGCCGTCTCAATGCTGGGATCGACCTCTTCGAGCATGCGGCGGATCGATTCTTCACGTTCGTCAATGCAGAAGAGCACCTGGGCGACCAAGCGGTTGCTCTTTCGCGCTATCTGCGGCATGGCACGATGTCTGGCCAGCGGGATGAGGATGCTGCGTTCATGCCTGCGCTCGTAGGCAAGGTGGAGCAGCCGACGGCGCTCAGTTTCGTTGCATGCAAGGATTTCCTGTTCCAGGCAGGCGAAATCCTCATCCGTCAGTGCTTCGAGCACGCTGCTACTGAGGCCCAGAAGCTGGGCGACATCAAACATGCGTGCGACATGAGTGAGCGGATCAAAACGCGACGCCGGCAGCCTTACGGCACGCCATGCGGTGGTGTCGGCGGCAATATCCTTCAGCGCTGCAACAGTGTAGGTGAGGCGCAACGCGAGAAACTCCATGATCGAACAACGGATGCGGTCATGTGGAGCGAGTGTGTCATCATTTTCCAGCATGCGGATCATGCCGGCCCAGCCGCGCAGGACGAGCAGCTCCTCGGTTATGAACTCTTCCCATTGAGCAGCAGGCACCGCGAGCTGTTTGAGCGCGTCCAGCACCACGGCCTCAGCGTCCATGCCACCGGATTCCTGCCGCAGAAAAGCAGCATGCACACCACTGAGATGTGCGGGGAAGATCGCAAACATCTGCGGTATAATCTTGCGCGCAGCCTTGAGCAGGCCTTCCTCACGAAGTGGCATCGGCCAGTAGGCGATGCCCTGGTCAAGAAATGCCCCCACGAGGCGGATGAGCGGCGGATGGACGACGAGATCCATGTCGATGCCAAATTTTAAGAGCACGGCGTCACGTGGTCGCTTTGGCCTGCTGGCGAGGGGTGCGGTCTGCGGCGTCACGCGGGCCAGACAGGCGTCCCACAATGCTTTCGGATTGTCTTTGCCGAGCCTGCTGCGGATGACACCCGGCAGATCGCGGCGAAAGGACCGCAGCCACCCGCCCTCTTCGAGCTGCCAGGAAATGTTGACGCCGTTCACACGGCGCACGCCGGGGGTGAGCATCGCGCGCCGCAGATGGCGGCGCGTGAGCCTGCCAGGCAATATTTCCGCATCAGGCTCACGGTTGATGATGTCGTCGATGTCCTCATCCAAAATGCGCTGACGCCTGCGCTCAGCCTGATAGACCGCCTCGGAGAGATAGGGCTCGGCATCGTACAAATTCGCCCCCTCTACCACCGCCTCCTCAAACACCTTGTGCTGCAGCGCATGCAGGGTGTTATGATGTACAAAGACTCCAATGGGGCCCTGAGCAGGCAGGAGCTTGGCAGCATGCGCAACCACCTGGCGGAGATGTTCAAAAGACTCTCCTGACGGCCTGGCCTCCTGACAGCCACAGGTGCCGTTATGGGTGTGCGTGCTCATCGAAGGATTAAAGCCATTACTGTTCATACTAATGAGGGCATGGAAGCTCCGCCATCCCTTGGAAAGGGGGTATTCCGCTACGGACTGCTGGGGTTGCTTTTCCCTCACATTCGCAGGGAAGACAGCCTGGGATTCGCCTCCAGCGTGGCAGGGATGAGAGAGGAGGGGGCGTGCGTAACCTTGAGCCACCGAGGTGATCCCGAAATCCCCCGCGCGTCTCTTGCCCCGTATCCGCCATTTCACTTGGTTCAGGCGACGGACAATTCCTCCTGGTCCGGCGGCCTACAACTGGAGGGGAATCACGACCTCGATGCGAAGTCCCTGCGGCAGCACGCTGACGGCCGTCAGTTCGCCTCCGGACTGCCGTGCTCGTGCCCGCATGCCCACCATGCCGAGGCTGGGACTGTGAATGATGTCTCCCGTGTGATTGGGCAGCCCTTTGCCATTGTCTTCGATAATGAGGCGAATGTTTTGATCACGGTGCTCTAGGCTGACCTTCACAGCGGTGGCCTCCGAGTGCCGGGCGATGTTGGTGAAAGCCTCCTGGGCGATACGGAACAGGTGCGTTTCCGTCTCATCCGCAAACCGTCCCGTGAAATCAGAAACGTAATCCACTTTCAGACGTGTACGCTGGCCAAATTTTTCCGCCAGCCAGCGCAGGCCGGCGTCCAGGCCAAAATCATCGAGAATGACGGGGCGCAGCAGATGCGAAAGTTCACGCACGTTGGCAATGGATTCATCCACCAGATGCAGGCAGTCGGCACGCAGAGATGGCAGATCCTGGGTGGAACCCTTGGTCAGGTTGGAGCGGACGGCGGCCAGCGACTGGCCTAGTTCGTCATGCAGTTCATGAGAAAAGCGCCGCGCGGCCTGTTCCTGAGTTTGCAGCATGTGCCAGGACACACGGCTCAGCTCCTCGGACTGCCAGCGGATGCGCTGGATGCTTTTGCGGGCAAAGGCAATGGTCAGCACGGCGGAGATCGCAGCGAGGATGAAGCTGGAACCCAGCAACAGGGTGGAATCATCACTGAGATCCTGCGACTGCTTCTCGAGCTGGCGTTCGGTCTTGGTGAGATGCTCCGAGCTGCTTTTGATGAGTTTGTTGACCAGCCCAATGACTTGGCCGTGAAACAGGAACAGCTTCTCCAGCTTGTCTTTTTGCACTGGCTCTGGGCTTTCCAACAGCCGATGTGATTCCTGGGTGAAAGCTTTGACGCCCTTCTCCAGGTCCGCCCACAGTTCCGCGTCGGCCAGGGAGCGCGCCTCCCCCCCCAGTCGGGAAATCTGGCGGTCACTTTCATCCAGCTCCTGCAGCAGCCTGGCCAGATCCGCGCGCTTCAGCTCGAACTGGGCGAACTGATGCAGCACACCCGTCATGGTGTTTTCCTCCGATTGCACATCCTGCCGCAATCTGGCGATGAGGAACTGGTCCCGTGCCATCTGCTCCACCCCCCGCCGGATGCCATGGCTCTGACGCACGGCGATGAGGCCCGCCGCCCCCAGCAGCACCATCACCAGCAGGAATCCCAGTGCGAGCACACGCAGCACGTAGCGTTCAGTGATCCGCAGAAAGGTGAACGACATGGCAAAAATCAGTCAATCAACCCATTGCGGATGGAAAAGCGCACCAGTTCGCCGATGGAGTGGAGATTGAGCTTTTCCATGATGCGGCCCCGGTGCGCCTCCACGGTGTACACGCTCAGGTTGAGCACCGAGGCAATTTCCTTGTTGGTCTTGCTCTCCGAGATCATCTGCAGCACCTCCCGCTCCCGGGGCGAGAGCAGGTCGATCGGGTTGGTGACGTGTTTGCGATAGTCATCCAACACCGCATCGCTGACTTCGGGGCTGAGAAATCCTTTGCCGTTGGCGACGGCCCTCACAGCGGCGAGGAGATCGCTTTCGTTGCTGTCTTTCAAAAGGTAGCCGTTGGCTCCGGCGCGCAGCATCTCGCGTACATAGACGGAGTCCTTCTGCATCGAGAGCGCCAGGATGCGCGCCTTTGGCACCGCCTTGGTGATCTGCCGCGCGGCCTCGATGCCGTTGAGTTCTGGCATCGTAACATCCAGAACCACGATGTCCGGCTGCAGATCGATGGCTTTTTCCACGGCTTCCCGTCCATTGGCGGCCTCGCCCACGACTTCCATGTCCCACTGCGCGGCAAGGATCATGCGGAAGCCGTTGCGGACCACGGCGTGGTCATCGGCAAGAAGAATGCGGGTTGGTTTGGCTGACATCGGAAGGCCACCATAGCAAACCTGCGATAAAGAGCAAAAACTGCCACTATTTTGTGGGAACCCTGGCGGCTGGTCGTCCAAGAAAAGCCGCCCCCAACCAGCCTCATGCCCGTCTCCCGCCTTTCCAGAATTTGTCTCAGCCTCGCTTTGGCACCCATTTGGGGCCAGGCCCAGTCTGCGGTGAAGGGAACGGGTGCTGGTGGCTCACTGGCTGAGGATTTAGCGCTCGAAATGCCCGAAATCGTCATTGAGGGCAAGGCGGAGAGCCTCATCGGCATCGCCACCTCGGCCTCCAAAGGCCAGACCAGTGCCAAAGAACTGCTGGCCCGGCCCTTCTCCCGCCGGGGTGAGCTGCTGGAGAGCATCCCCGGTTTCATCGCCACCCAGCACAGCGGTGACGGCAAGGCCAACCAATACTACCTGCGCGGCACCAACCTGGATCACGGCAACGACTTCTCCATTTTCGTCGATGGCATGCAGGTCAACCTGCGCAACCACGCCCATGGCCAGGGCTATGCGGACATGAATTTTCTCATTCCAGAACTGGTGGGCCAGCTGGAGTACTGGAAAGGCACCTACTATGCCCAGCACGGGGATTTGAGCTCCACGGGCTCCGCACGGTTCAAGCTGGTTGACTCCCTGCCCCAGGGTATTTTGAGCACCACGCTGGGCCAATTTCAATACGAACGCATACTGATTGCAGACACCATCAAGGCCGGTGCCGGTCAGCTCACGGTGGCGGTCGAGCAACAGTTCTACAACGGCCCGTGGGCACTGCCAGCCGCCGCTACGCGCTGGAACGGATTCGTCCGCTGGCACTGGAATGACGCCACCGACAGCGTCAACGTCACGCTCATGGGCTACCACGGCAAGTGGGACTCCACCGACCAGGTGCCGCAGCGCGTGGTCGGCAGCCTCATTGGCCGCTATGGCAACATCGACCCGACCGACGGCGGCAATTCGCAACGCCACAGCCTGTCTTTCGACTGGGTGCATCAAGGAGACCACACCACGACCCGTGCCAATGCCTATGCAGGCTATTATGATCTCGATCTGTTTTCTGATTTCACCTTTTTCATGAACCACCCGGTGCAGGGCGACCAGTTCGAGCAGCAAGACCACCGCTGGTTTGTCGGCGGGCAGCTTGCCCGTGACTGGCGCTGGGACGCCATGGGGCAGGAGCAGCGGTTTACACTTGGGGTGCAAATGCGCACGGACTTTATCAATGGTCTCGGCCTTTATGACACCACCCAGCGCCAGCGCTGGAACACCGTCAGCCTCAATGACATCATCCAGGACACCTGGGGGATCTATGCGGAGGCCGAGCTCAAGCCCACCAAGTGGATGCGCATCATTCCTGGCCTGCGCGGCGACGTCATGCAGTTTGATGTGACGCACAGCAACCTGCCGGGGAACGCAGGCTCCACCATCCAGGGCATTGTCAGCCCCAAGCTCAACGTTGTCTTTGGCCCCTGGGCCAAGACTGAGTTTTATCTCAATGCCGGAACGGGCTTTCACAGCAATGATGCCCGTGGAGTCATCGCCAACACAGATCCCGCCACAGGCTTGCCTGCGACCAAGGCCACCCCCTTGGTGCGCACCTACGGTGCCGAGTTCGGCATCCGCAATGAGTCCATCCCCAAGCTGGTCAACACGCTCTCGTTTTGGACGCTCCACAGCGGTTCAGAGCTGATCTATCAAGGGGACACCGGCTCCTCCAGCCCCGGCCCGGCCTCACAGCGCTACGGCGTGGAGCTTGCCAGCTACTGGCGGCCCAATGACTGGTCCATGGTGGACGTCGAAGCCACCTACACGGATGCGTTCCTGATCACCCAAAATCCGTCCAATCAAAAAATCCCCAACTCCATTCCCTACACCATGAACGCAGGCGTCACCCTCGGCGGTGCGCAGGGGCTGTTTGGTTCGCTGCGGATGCGCTACATCGCGCCGCGTCCGCTGGATCAGGTGGTCGATGTACATTCGCGTGAGTCCATTCAGGTCAATGCCCGTCTGGGTTACCGGCACAAAAACATGGAGATCGCGCTGGATTGCCTGAACCTGCTCAATCGAAGCGACTACGATGTGGCCTACTACTATGCCACCCAGCTCAAAACGGATGCAGCGCCGGTGAACGGCATGCAAGTGCATCCCATCGAACCGCGCATGTTTCGCCTTTCGGTGACCTACCGCTTCTGACCTGGCCTGCCAAGGCGGCAAAGCACCCGCCATGGGCAGTTGTCAAAAGTTCCGCCACGTGCGAGTTTCCCTTCTCATGTTTCTGCCGCGCCTGCTCGCCCTATTCCTCTGCTCTGCTGCCACGCTCAATGCGCAGGTGTCCGGCTCGCCGCTGAAGATCGAGGTGCGGCGAGCCTTGCCAGCGGAAGATGATCCCAAACCCGCGCTGCCAGACACCGCCACGCTGCCACGTGTGCTACCGGCCAACCGCAAGAGCGTTTACAGCCGCTGTGAGGTGACGCTGCCGCTGATTGCCATCACCTTTGATGACGGTCCTGATCCGGTGCTCACCCCGCGTCTGCTGGATCTGCTCAAGCAACGGGGCATCCATGCCACCTTCTTTCTTGTCGGCAAAAATGCCGCAGCCTTTCCCGACGTGGTGCGTCGCATCGTGGCGGAAGGGCATGAAGTGGGCAATCACAGCTGGTCCCATCCTTTGTTCACCCAGCTTGGTCAGGAGAGTGTGGAAAGCCAGTTGCGCCGCACGCACGACGCCATCGTCAACGCTTGCGGCACCGCACCTCTGCTGTACCGCCCGCCTTATGGCGCCGTGCGCTTGTCGCAACGCACACGAATCGAAAAGACCTTCGGCTATCCGGCCATCCTCTGGGATGTGGACCCTCAGGACTGGAAGCACCCGCGCACTGCACAGAAGGTCTATGACTGCATTCACAATCAGACACGGCCGGGCTCCATCATCCTCTGTCACGACATCCACGAAACCACCGTCGCCGCCATGCCATCGACACTGGATGACCTCACCGGTCGTGGCTATCGCTTCGTCACTGTTACCCAGCTGATCGCCTATTCAACGCCGCCGGAGATTATGGGACCTCCCGCTCCCACTCCCGCTACACCGGCCCTTGTCCATCTCACCGATCCGTCGCCATCCGCAGTTCGCGATGAGTCTGCCAAAATCAAAATCGAAGATGTGAAGCGCGAGAAGACGACCCAGTCGCCATGAGGCTGATGCATTCGTCCAACAGCACCGGATTTTCCGATCCAATAATCCGGCACTTATAATTCTCTGAAGAAACAGTGGGCCGCATCCACCTGCGGTGTTTCGTGCGATTGAACTTCGCTCAGTTTTTGAAGCAGGTTTCCCACTTCTGCCAGCTTCGCCAAGCCGTCCTGCGCAATCTCGCCGGGTCTCCGCAGTGGTGCCGTTGAAGCCGCCCCCCCATTTGGAGGTGTCATAAAAAAATCTGAATGGTCATATTTGAGTAAATTGTTGTAATTGGTTTGCAAAATAGCCATAATTTGATTCAGCTCATAAGTTATTTAGGAGTAATTAAATGAAAAATTCATAATTGAAACGCTTTACAGAGAATTGTTTCAATTATAGTATATGCATTGTTCCTCATTTGGATTCAGTGAATCTAAAATGAGAGTCAAAAATGTTAAAAAATGCAACCATGAAAACGCCTTCTTCTGCCCATCTGCTGCAACGGCTGCCCTTTTCGGCTACCGCTGTTGCAATGCTGTTTGCTTTTACCAGCCTTGGTTTTGCTTCATCAACCATTGAGTTGGATCAGCCTTATGTCCCGGCTGGCGCAAACTACAGCATCACTGCACTGCAAAACCTCACTCCCCTGACCTTGGATGGCGGAACATCATTGGCGGCCAACCCGAATGTGAACCTTGAATTTCAGGGTGGCTTCGGTGTCCGCTACCAGAACTCGGAGGGCAAACTGACTGATTTTGGCATCGGCCTTTACGATGCGAGCAACGCCCCTGGCATCCAGACCGCCTCCACCGGACTGAACGTCGCGTTTAGCCAGATGATCTCCAGCCAGGGCGTCTCGGCCACCTTGGGAGACTTCGACCTCAACGGATCATCCACCGACGCCGATCCCAGCAAGGTGGCCCCGACCATCTCCATCTATGGTAATGGCGGTGTGCTGCTCGGTAACTTCTCGACCGCAGACATCATTGCAGATCATGCCGCGAGCCTCCTGACCAGCATGGATCCAATCGCCAAGACAGATCTCTGGAAGCTCAATCTGGACGCATTGGTCGGCCCCAACGCCCAGATTTCCGGCTTCACTCTGGGCGCAGACACCCACAACGGCGGCGGCAGCCTGATGGCCGTCAATAGCGACCCCTATTTCCTCGTCTCCGTGACAGGCTGTGACTGCGCCATGATTCCAGAACCGGGCTCAGCCTTCCTGATCTTGAGTGCCGGAATCGGTGCCCTGATCATCACCCGCCGCCGCAGCCGCGACCTGTTCTCCGCCAGGTGATTGTTCTTTGATCGCCATTCATTCAAGATGAGCCGTGAGAGATGCCAGTCTCCCACGGCTTTTTTGTGATCCTGCGGGCTCTACTCCTTGAACTCCTCCCGGTCCGGAATCCGGGTGAAGGCGATCTTGGTGCCGGAAAAGGTGCGCACCGTGTCAGGAGTGAAGCCGATCACCACGGAATCGCGGCCGAACTTTTGATTAATCTCATCCAGCACACGGCTGAGATGTTCGCGCTGTCCCCTCGGTGCCGATGCGCCCGATGAATCGAAAAGTTCGAGCTGCTGCGGCCATGCTTCGGCCACCAGGCCAAACAAGGTCACAGAGACCTTTTTCACGCGCTGCCAGCGCGCTTGCTGCATCACCTGCTGCCACAGTTCAGCCAGTACCCGTGCCAATACGATGCTGTCCGACCCCTCTTCAAATTTAGCCTGAGCCTCACAGCGCGGCCCGTCTTCTGTCCGCACGCTCAGGTGCATCTGTTTGGCCCGGTACTTCATGCGGCGCAGCCGGCTCGCCGCCTTCAACATCAACCTGCGGGCCACAATTCCAGCCGCCGGTGGGGTACGCAGCTCAGGAGCCAGCACATGGCTGTGCCCGATGGTGCGATGCGCAGACGGCACGTCATCCTCTGTGGCGCCACCATGCAGTCCATGCCAGAACCGATCGCCACCCACTCCACCCCAGGCCCGGTGCAGGGTCTCACGATCCGCCGCCCAAAGATCTGCCGTCGTCCGAAGACCGCAGGCATGCAGACGCGGCTCCATGCGGCGGCCGATCCCGCAGAGGTCACGCAATTCCAGTTCCAGCAGTCGTCCCGGCAGTTCTTCTGGCAGCAGCACCACCAAGCCGTCCGGCTTCTGCATGTCGCTGGCCACCTTCGCCAAAAAGCGGTTCGGGGCCAGACCGATGGAGCAGGTGATGCACTCCCCCACCCGCTCCCGCAGCCCCTGTTTGATGCGTCTGGCCAGCTCCATCGCCGCATCCAGACGGCGGCGAGGTGCATCCAGCTTGCAGGCCATCTCATCGATCGAGCAGATCACCTGCACCGGAAAATGCCGCTCCACCTCCGCGATGATCTGGTGGTGGAACTCCACATACACATCGTGGCCTGCCATCACGGTGATCAGCTCCGGGCAGCGCCGCCGTGCCTCGCCGATGTTCGTGCCCGTCTTGATCCCAAACTTTTTCGCCTCTTGGCTGGCTGCGATGGCACACGTCGCGTCCGTATCCACCGGCACCACTGCGATCGGCTTGCCCCGAAGTTCCGGGCGCAGTTGCTGCTCCACGCTGGCGAAATAACTATTCAGGTCGAGAAACAACCAATCGACGAGGGGTTGTGAATCAGAAGCGGTTGCACAAGACATAGGCTCATTATTCGCCGCAAAACATAACTGTTCAATGGAACATTGACCCGCAAAAGTGAGCACCCATCTGCGCCGGGATTTTACACCCTTCTTACCAAACCAAAGTTGCTCAAATCTATAATTTCCATAATTAGTGACCCATGCAGCCCTCATCTGCAACTATTCCAATTTGTCCTCCTCCTAAAGAGTCCCCCACCCCCTATCCCCTTCTTACTTCCGACGAATCTCTGTTTCACGCCTGTCTGGAAAATATTACCGCCCAACGCTGCCACATTCAGTGCAAGCCTCGCCTCGGCGAAGTCCTTCATCATGAAAATTCTGTGGGCTTCCTTAAAATCTGCCAGCGTCACATCGACTTCCTCATCTACCGCAAAGGAGACTGGCTGCCCATGGTGGCCATCGAATTCGAAGACGACAGCCCCGGCAAAGCCGGTCGCAAAACGCGCGACCGCCAGTTGGTACATGACATCTTTTCGACCTATGGCATTCCCCTGCTGCAGATCCATACGAAGGAGGTCATGGAAGCCGACACCCTCGTCCACAAGCTCAGCATCGCGTGGCAGCAGCGCAATGCGAACCTGGAACTTATGCCTCCTCCAAGTGAGGAATGTGCGCCCCACCCACCCACAACCACCCTGCTTGCAACCAGTTCGAGTTACAGCGCTACCACCAACCGCCTGATGAAAGCCGCCTGCTCCTCCATTTCCTGAGCTTGCGGCATTCTTAGCCACGCACCTCAAAGCCCATGGTGGTCGCCTTGGCCGCTTTCACCGGCGCATCACGATCCACTTCAAACGGTCCCAGCAGGTTGTTGCCCGCCAGGTCTTCGAGCAGCGGGTCGATCTCCAGAACGCCTGCACCCTGCTTCCACTCTGCGGCTGGCGTGAAGGACCAGGATCGGGCATCTGGAGAGACTGTCACCGCGCCTGCGACTTCGGGTTTCAACTTCAATGCGGAAACAAGCATCGCAGGATCCAGCGGTTCATCGAACCTGACCACCAGCGGATCACGCGTTCCCGCCTTTGGCGCAGTGATCTGCCAGCGCTGCGGATCAGGGTAGGTGTGGTCCACACCACCAGCGGCAAGCATAAACACTGTTTCCTTTCCCAAAGCCACACCTGCGGTCGAACGCCAGTTGGCGGCTATCCTGAGCCTGTGCTGCTGACTCTCCTGTAAAACCGGTCCTTCGTCGGTGTTCAGGTTCACGCCGGTCTTCTGTCTCCCGGGATGCAGCCAGAGCGTCAGGCGTTTGCCATCGGGTGACCACAGCTCAGTCTCACGAAAAGCGCCGTGCACGATGCTGCCATCCTGGCACTGCAAGGTGATGCGCTCCAGAAACACGCCCTGCTCCATCGGCTGGCTAAAGTGCAGGTAGAGCTTGAGTGCATTCGCAGGCAGCACCGTGGGTGAAGGCGCGATGGCCACAGCCGGCACAACTGGTGCCGTGGGCTTGAACTTCAGCCGCTTCTCGCTCCAGTTCCCATCAGATGATTTGACTTCGACACGATAGGTTTCCCACGGTACCAGCGGCAGCACGGCATTGAAGAGCACGCAGTCACCCTTCTTTACCATGCTACCGAAGAGTGGTTCGGTGGCATCCCCGCGAAACACGCGCACATCACTGCCACGAGCTTCGATCTGCCTGAGGTCGTTCATCCGCACCTCCACCGCGCAGGCGATGGAAACCCACAGACTGAAAGCCGTGAGCCAGCGCTTCACGGCAGTGCAGCCACTTCGAGGCTCAGCGTGCCATCGGTGTCGCGCAGGACGACGGCTTCGGTATCGCTCAGCTTGTCCACTTGCACGGCACCAAACAGCGCATCCACGATCTCGATGCCCTCGGGGCCTTTGGGCTCTTTTTCATCGCGACGTGCGGCGTTCTCATTGGTCTTCTCCGGGGCCTTGGCGTCGAGGTAATCCATGCTGATGCGCGCACCCCACATCTTGCTGGGGCCAAAGGCGTTCTGCTTGAAGCGCTGCGTATGGACCACCAGCCACTCCTTGCCGCTCTTGTCCGAATAGCTGAAGAGATCGAGCGGGCGGTTGCCGCTGCCGAGCTCCACCATGCTCACCCCTTTGACCTGCGCCCCACTTTGGATGTCGTCCACCTTGAACTTCGCCACCGGCGTGCAGGCGAAAGCTCCAACCACAAACGTGCCTTCCTTCGATTGATGAGGGATGAAGCTCTGGATCGGTGCCTTGGTCTCCCACTTGCGATGCGCCACATGATAAGTCTCCGCACTGAATACGCTGGCCGTGGCGCCGTTTTTAAGCGGCACCGGGATGGTGAAGATGCGGGAGGCGAATTCTTCATTGCAAGTGCCGGTGGCAAACACGCGGTCCTTGTCGAAGGCCACATCGGTGATGTTCGTGACCTTGCTGGCGGTGCCGCCGGGCAGCGTGATACGCACCCAGGATAGCGGGCCGAGATTCAGCGGCACCACTTTGCCATCGGCACCGACGCTGACAATCAGCACCGCGTTGTCAGGACGACGCTGCACACCAAGATAGATGCGGCCGCTGGCCGGATTTACCGCGAGGTCTCTGACCGTGATGTCCTCCTTTTTGACCCCGAGTCCGGCGGCGATCTGTCCGCCGATGTCGGCCACCGGCTTGGCAAGGCGCTCGTTCTTGGGTCCGGTGTCTCCCGTCTGGACCGCCACCACACTGGCCGAGGCTGGTTCTGCGACCAGCAGCAAACCTTCCGGCCCGAAGCTGAGTGAACTGAGTGATTGGATCTGCAAACCGCCCTGCTGCGGCGATTCGAGCAGTGCGGCGGAGGCGACGAACGCGGTGACGATGAGGAAGAAGAGGCAGAGTGCTTTCATGGTCGGATGGGGTGGTGGCAGCCGTATGGTACGGGAACCGACAGTGAGATGTCACGCCCAAATGTGAAATTGACGTTCACACCGAGTTCATCGTCTGAAGCTTGATCTTTCTTTGAAAACACCGACCCGGTGCCTGCACGCATGAAAAAAAAGCCCACTGAAGAGCGCAAGCCGACAAAACCCACCTTGTCGCGCTGGCAGTCATTCAAGCGGCTCTCTCTGATCTTCCTCATGGGTGGTTCGCTGCTCTGCACCCTCGCAGCTGCGGTGGTCATCGGGGTTTACAGCCATCTGGCAAAAGCCTATGACCTGGCCAAGCTCGGGCAGATGCCGGAGCGCACCATCGTGATGGATTACAAGGGCGAAGTGCTCGGCCGGATGCATGGCGAGAACCGCATTATTGTACCGCTCAGCGAGGTGTCGCCATGGTTTGTCAAAGCGCTGTTGGCACGTGAGGATTCACGCTTTTACGAGCATGGCGGTATTGACTACAAAGGCGTGGCACGCGCCATGGTGCGCAACCTCAAGGACATGCGTGTGGTACAGGGCGCGAGCACGCTGACCATGCAACTCGCACGCAATAGCTTCCCGGATCTCGATGACCGCAGCATCCACCGCAAGCTGGTGGAGATGATGCTGGCCCGCCGCATCGAGAAGGCTTGCACCAAGGACCAGATCATCGAGCACTATGTGAACCGCATCTTTTATGGACCTGGCATCTACGGGGTGCAGCGGGCCAGCCAGGTATATTTTGGCAAGCATGCCAGCCAGCTCAGCCTGAGCGAGGCGGCGATGATCGCTGGCATCATTCGCAGCCCGGTACGCTTCTCGCCGTTCCGCAACTATGAAGGCGCGCTCAAGGAACGTGACACCGTGCTCAAGCGCATGCTGGAAACGAAGGTGATCACACCGGAGCAGGAGATCGCCGCGCGCTATGCCGACATCGCCCTGCATGCGCAACCCGTGTTTCAAAGCCAGGGCGGATATGCACTCGACACCGTACGCCGTGATCTGGATTTGATTTTGGAGCAGCAGGAGATCGAAGACGGCGGGCTGCAGGTCTTCACCACGCTGGACAAGGCTCTGCAAGACAGCGCCGAAGCCGCCGTGGAAAAGCGTCTCACCGCAGTGGAAAAGCAGCATGGCTATGCGCACCCGAAGAAGGCAGACTTTGACAAGACCTGGGACGGCGCACAGGAAATCGCCTCCACACCCTATCTACAGGCGGCGCTCATGGTGCAGGACAACAACACCGGAGGCATCCTCACCCTCGTGGGCGGGCGTGACTACCGCCACAGCAAGTACAACCGTGCCACCCAGGGCGAGCGGCAGATTGGCTCAACGGTGAAACCCTTTGTGTATGCCGCCGGCATTGCCTCCGGTTTCATGCCTGGAACGCTGATCAATGATGCGCCAATCCAGCCTGGTGAGATTGACGGCGCTGATCCCGGCTGGAGTCCGCAGAACTCGGATGGCAAATTTCTCGGCCCCACCACGCTGACGGACGGCATCGTGAAAAGCCGCAACACCATGACCCTGCGCCTCGGCAACTATGCTGGGATAGATCGTGTGATCGGCTTGCTCACCAATGCCGGATTTAGCAAACCAGCCGAACGAACGCCGCAGATTTTCATCGGCAACATCGGCGGGAATCCGCGCCAGCTCACCAGTGCGATCAGCATCTTCCCCAATCAAGGCGTGCGCCGCCGCCCGTTCCTCATCGACCGTATTGTCGATAAAGCTGGCAAAGTCATCTACCAGACGCCCGTGCTTGAGTCCGAGGTCATCACCCCAAGTGTGGCATTTCTGATGCGCAACATCCTCGCCCAGGTGCTGGATCGTGGCACGGCGGCAACTCTACGCAGCGAATACGGATTCAAAGAACCAGGCGGCGGCAAGACCGGTACCACCAACGATTACAAGGATGCCTGGTTCGCTGGTTACACGGACCGCGTGAGTTGCGGCATCTGGGTGGGACTCGACAAACCGCAGACCATTGTCGAAGGCGGCTATGGTGGAACGCTCGCACTGCCGATCTGGGCCGACGTAATGAAAAAAGCCATCGCTCTCGGTTATAAATCAGAAGCGCCCAAAGCCTCGCTCCCGCTTTCACGCGTGTCCTTGTGCCGAGTGAGCAGCCAGCTTGCGACCGATGGCTGCGGGCAGGCAGGCATGGCCTATGAAGAGGCCCTGCCCTATGATTTGGTGCCCAAAAACTTCTGTACAGAGCATGTAGGCTACGCCGCCCCACCACCACGTCAGATGCAGCAACCCGGCCAGGGACGCGGTCTGTTTGACCGCATCCGCAACTGGTTTCAGTAACACCGCCCGCCGGTCTTAATAGCCGAGCCAAGGGCCGAGCCAGCGCTCCGCCTCTTGCATCGTCATGCCTTTGCGCTTGGCGTAGTCTTCCACCTGGTCCTTCCCAAGAACGCTGATACCAAAGTAGTGCGACTCTGGATGTGCAAAGTAGAGGCCGCTGACAGCGCTGCCGGGGTGCATGGCCATGCTTTCGGTCAGCTCCACGCCTGTCTTCGCAGAAGCGTCGAGGAGATCAAACAGGATCGGCTTTTCAGTATGGTCTGGCTGGGCGGGATAGCCCGGAGCGGGACGGATGCCACGATATTTCTCTTTGATGAGTTCCTCGCGGGAAAGCTCACCGGGTTTTTCATAGCCCCAGGCGTAGCGGGCCTGCTGATGCAGGTATTCGGCAAAGGCTTCGGCGAGGCGGTCAGCCACGGCTTTGACGATGATGGCGCTGAACGGATCGTGTGCGGCCTCGAACTCTTTCGCGAACTCATCCGCGCCGTGAATACCGACGGCGAACCCGCCGATATAGTCCGCGCGGCCGCTTCCCTTGGGCGCAACATAATCGCTGAGAGCGTAATTCGGCGTGTCCTTCTTGATGACCTGCTGGCGCAGGGTGTGGAAGACGGTCTTCACCGTGGTGCGTGACTCGTCCGTATAGACTTCAATGTCATCGCCAATGCTGTTGGCGGGGAAGAAGCCCATGATGCCACGCGGATTGAACCGGCTTTCAGCGATGATGCGGTCGAGCAGGTCGTTGGCATCCTTGTAAAGCTTGAGGGCCTCCACCTCGGCCTTGCCCTTCATCTCCGCATCTTCCTGGGCGGAGGAGAAACGCTGCTCTGCAGAGATCCAGCGGCCACGAAGTTCCCACGAATGGAAGAAGGGAGACCAATCGATGAACTCGCGCAGCGTGGCGACAAGCTGGAGACCTTCATAGATCTTCGTGCCCAGGAATGTGAGTGTGGCAATGTCCTGCGTGGCCCAGTCGAACTTGACGCCTTTTTCGCGAGATTCGGCGATGCTGAGCAGCGCGCGGTCCTTCTTCTTGCCATACTCCTCACGGAGGCGGGCGTGGCGGGCTTCATTGCTGGCCACAAAGGCTTCACGCTGTTCCTCGCTGAGGAGTGAGGTCGTCACGGGCACGCTGCGGGAGGCATCCAGCACATGCACAATGCTGCCACTGTATTTCGGCGCGATCTTGATGGCAGTGTGAGCCGGGCTGGTCGTAGCACCACCGATGAGCAGCGGCTGCTTGAAGCCACGACGTTCCATCTCACTGGCCACATGCGCCATTTCATCCAGCGAAGGCGTGATCAGTCCGCTGAGTCCGATCACATCGGCACCCACTTCGAGAGCCTTCTCCAAAATCTTGTCACACGGCACCATGACGCCCATGTCGGTGACTTCGAAACCATTGCAGGCCAGCACGATGCCCACGATGTTCTTGCCGATGTCATGCACGTCCCCTTTGACCGTGGCGAGGACGATCTTGCCCCCGCCTTGTTTGGCGGCCTCGGCAGGGATGAGGTCGAGGGCGGTCAGTCCTTTTTCGGTTCCTTCTGGCAAGGTGATGGTTCCTCCCGGACCAGACTGGACTGGCGTCCCGCCTGTCTCAGCAACTCCATCGTGTCCTCGTCGATTTGATCCAGCATCCTCGCCGTCTCGGCGTCCAACTTGGGCGAGAAATTGCACCAGGTCACCATGTTTTCCTTCGAGGCCTTCATTTACTTCGCGAGTTCCTCGAGTCGAACCACCTTGATTTTCGATACTCTGGACGCCGCATTCAGGTTTTCGACTGTTTTGGCATTGATGCGATGAAACAGAGCCGCTGTCGCTGGAGTCAGCTTTGCGGAGAAATTGCGCCAGGAGCCGCTGAGAGGTTTCGTTGTCTGTTTCATATTGGTCAAGGATTTGAGGAAGTAGTTCTGAGGCTTGCTCCATCAGTATGTCTGTGGAATCATACAAGGAGGCGTAAAGCCAATCAAGCGTTCTTTCGACGACAGCATTTTGCCTACCTGGTTCAAGAACGTTCTCCCGAACTACGACTTCAAAGCCGGGATTGCCAACATAATCTTCAACCAAGCTGAGTGTTGTCCGAGGAGCCTGAAAATGCCCTTTCGCCGCCCTAGACAATGGAACAATCCGCCCGGCCCCTTCAAGAGCCCGATGAACGATGAGATTCAGAGCACTGGTCCACTTCATGAAAATATAGCGGATTTCCACGTCACAACCAGCAGCAAAAGCCAGATCAAAGTGTTGTTTGCTCCGATCATAGTTTTGGAGTGTCCCATCCATCACCAAGATCAACCGAGGATCTTGAGGCATATCTTTGGTCGCTGTCGTTTTACCACTCCCCTGCCCTCCGGCATTGAAGATGATGACATCCCCAGGGTTCGACTTTTTGACAGCCCGCGCAAACATCCAGTCCACCAGCGCCCCGGCAGGCTCCAAGGTGGCCACGCTCCATTTCTGGCGGTTCTTGCGTGTAGCGGCGTAGTCGGGACTGAGTTCCTGGACGTTGTTGCGGTCCAGCACTTTGGCAAAGCGCTTGTGGTATTCGGCGGCGGCCGCCTCAAGATCGGCACCGAGTTCCGCCGCGAACTTCACCTCAATGCGGCGCTCTTCCAGGCTGAGGCCGGGATACGGAGTGTAGGTAAAGCCTTCGACTGGATTCACATCACCGCCAGAGTTCAAGGCGATGAGGGTTTTTTCGGCGATCTCGATCAGCAGCACGCGCTCACGGGCTTTACGTGCCTTTTCAACCTCCATGAAGGGCTGCAGGTAGGCCACGCTCTGCTTCATCACGCGGGCGCTTTTGACGACCTGCGGGAGGAACATTTTGCCAGCGCCAAAAAGATCGCCCACGACGCTCATGCCATCCATGAGGGGGCCTTCGATGACGGAGAGCGGCTTTCCAAGCTGGGCCAGCGCCTCGGCGGTGTCTTCGTTGATAAAGTCGGTGATGCCGCGCAGCAGGGCGTGTTCGAGACGCTTGCTTACCGGGCCTTCGCGCCAGCTCATGTCGATCTCCACCTTCTTGGTGGTTCCAGCCTGGCCTTTGAACTGCTCGGCGTAATCGACGAGAATTTCCGTGGCATCCGGGCGGCGGTTGAGGATGACGTCCTCCACCTTTTCGAGCATGTCCTTCGGGATCTCCTCGTAAACCTCGAGCATGCCGGCGTTCACGATGCCCATGTCCATGCCCGCCTTGATGGCATAGTAGAGGAACACGCTGTGCATGGCCTCGCGCACCTTGTTGTTGCCGCGGAAGCTGAAACTGATGTTGCTGACGCCGCCGCTGACCTTGGCGTAGGGAAGGTTCTCCTTGATCCAGCGCGTGGCGTTGATGAAGTCGAGCGCGTAGTTGTTGTGCTCCTCCAGGCCGGTGGCCACGGTGAGGATGTTGGGGTCGAAAATGATGTCCTCCGGCGGGAACTCAACCTCATCCACGAGGATGCGGTAGGCGCGCTCGCAGATGCGGATCTTGTCCTCATACGTGGCGGCCTGGCCCTGCTCATCGAAGGCCATGACCACGGTTGCGGCACCGTATTGTTTGATCTTGCGGGCGTATTCCTTGAACTTGTCTTCGCCCTCCTTGAGCGAGATGGAGTTCACGATGCCCTTGCCTTGCAGACATTTGAGACCGGCCTCGATGATCTCCCACTTGGAGGAGTCCACCATGATGGGCACCTTGTTCACCTCCGGCTCGGTCTGAAGCAGGATGAGGAACTTGGTCATTGTAGGCACGCCGTCGATGAGGCCTTCGTCCATGCAGACGTCGATCACATTGGCACCACTCTCCACCTGCTGACGGGCCACGGCCACGGCCTCCTCCAGCTTGCCCTCCTTGATGAGCTTGGCGAACTTCGGAGATCCGGCCACGTTCGTGCGCTCGCCGATCATGAGATAAGGCGGGCGTGTCGGCTTGGCCTCTGGGTCGTCGCTGGTCGGAGCACCCGGAGCAAACACAAAAGGCTGCGAGCCGCTGAGACGCATCGTATGCGGGTCAGCAGGCACCTGCCGCGGAGGAAGGTTTTCAACCGCTTTGGCAATGGCGGCAATGTGCTCGGGCGTGTTGCCACAGCAGCCGCCCATGATGTTCACGAAACCGCTGCTGCCAAAGTCCTTGGCGTAGGCGGCCATGTCCGGCGGGAGCAAATCAAAGCCTGTCGGTGCCAGCGGGTTCGGCATGCCGGCATTCGGGTAAGCGGAGACAAAGCAATCTGCCTTCGAGGAAAGCTCCTCCAGGAAAGGGCGCATCTTGTCCGGCCCAAGCGAGCAGTTCAGACCGATGGACAGCGGCTTCACATGCCGCATGGCATTGAGGTAAGCCTCAGTGACCTGACCCGAGATCATCGTCTCGCCACCTGGGCCGACAGCCGCGCTGATCTGCACTGGCAGCTCCACCTGATCCTCTGCAAAGACCTCACGGATGGCCACGAGGGCAGTCTTGGCGTTGAGGGAGTCGAAGATCGTCTCGACCATCAGTGTATCCACGCCACCTGCGATGAGGGCGCGCACCTGCAGCTTGTAGGCCTCTTTCACCTGATCGAACGTGACGTAGCGGAAGCTCAGGTCGGAGAGGTCTGGGAACTGTGACAACGAGACGGTGAGAGGCCCGATGGCCCCTGCCACATAGCGTTTACGCCCAGTCTTTTCGCCCACGAGGTCGGCCCACTTGCGGCACTGCTTGGCAGACTCGAAATTGATCTCCCAGGCGAGATCGTTGAGGAATTTGTCCTCCAGCACGGTCTGGAAGAACTCGGGGTCTTTGCGGCGTCCATGGGGCACCTCTTTGAAAAACTCCGCCTGAGCGATGCTGGTGCCGCTGAAGGTGTTGGTTTCGATGATGTCCGCACCGGCTTCCAGGAAGCGGCGGTGGATGTCCTCGATGATGTCAGGGCGGGTGATGGAAAGAATATCGCCGTTATTGAGCAGATCCTTCTCGTTGGTCAGGAAGCGGGTGCCACGCGCGTCGGCTTCTTTCAGCCCATAACCGCGAATGGTCGTCCCCATGGCCCCATCGATGACCAGAATTCTCTGGCGCATGGCGGCTTCAAGTTCAGAGCGGACATTGGGTCGTGCAGGCATGGGGGAAACTAGCGTTCTAGCTGGGCAGGTCAACTGTCATATCAACGCATCATGATTTGAGCATGTGACAATTTTTCTAATTTACAAGATGATTATCCGTTATACCGGCACACATGCCCCCCAAACCGAAAGCGCCCACCCCTATTGAATCCAGTCCTGAGGCGATCAATGAGAACCTGGGGAAGCGGGTGAAAAAACTGCGCGGAGACCGCGGCTGGTCACTCGAAGAACTCGCCACGGCGAGCGGTGTCAGCCGCTCCATGCTCAGCGAAATCGAGCGCGAGAAGGCCAACCCGACCCTGACCGTCACCTTCCGCATCGCCCGGGCCTTTGGACTGACCCTGCAGGAGCTGATCGAGAGCGCCGAAGCCAGCGCTTCGAAAATCCAGGTCATCCGGGCCAATGATCGCGCCCAGGTCTATCGCAGCGACAAGCAGTGCGAGATCCGCACCCTCTCCCCCATCAATCTCGAAAAGGACGTGGAGTTTTACGAGATGACGCTGCGCCCCGGCGGCACCCTGCGCAGCCAGGCTCACTTTGAGGGCACCCGCGAATTTCTCACCGTCGAGGAAGGCAGCGTGCGCATCGAATCCGACCAAAACAGCGAGGAACTCACCAAAGGCGACTCCGGCACCTACCGCGCCGACGTGCCGCACGCCATCGTCAACACCGGCAAAGGCGACGCGCTGGTGTTCCTCGTTGTGATCTACCGCTAATCCAGCCATGAACCATTCATTGCTCGCCGCCATTCTCGTCTCGCTGATTCCGAGTTGCGTGATCTTTCCACACTCTGACCGTCTTGCTGGTAAGGTTTTTGGAAGTGTGGTGGATACCCACGACCGACCGGTTTCAGGAGCAAAGGTAGAGTTTCTTTTTCGCAGCAGACGAGTGCTTGGTTCAACTGAAACCAGTCGCCTTGGACTCTTCGAGTTGGGACCATTCAGGCAGTGGTTTTATGTCACCTATATCGGCTCTCCTGGCGTCTGTCCGTTTCCCTACATGCTGGAGAATCATGGATTGCCCAACGTCCTTCGTGTTCGCCACGGTTCGAGTACCGCCATCTATATGCTAGGAAACGAGTCTGATTTTCGAAAGCAGAACTCGGTAGATTATCCTGGAATTCGAATCGAGCTGCCAAGTGGCGGACGATGGGCGGGCAGCACGAGACCGGTCAAATTAATCATCTCCCCTGACATGCAGGACAGTGTCCTGCCAAAGCATTCGCGTCGCGATCCTCCCAAACCGGTCATTTTCCCAACCCAACCATGAAATCAGCCACCATCCTCGTCCTCCTCGCCTTCGTCGGGGTTTTACATGCCCAGATGCCCCCGGCGCTCGTGAATGCCGAACGCGCCAAAATTCTTGATGGCGTCAAATCGGTACCCAAGGCAGGTGCGCCGGGTCCGATAGGCATTTGGGGAAACGTGGCGTTCCCAATTCTCGCCTCGCCTGACAAAGAGGGCGTCGAGATCGCAGTCGCAGCGGCGGCGGGTTTTGGCAAAGGGCGCGTCATCCTCTTTGGTCACAACAGCTACCTCGCCGGCGGTGAGGGCGGGGATCACGCGAAGCTCATGGAAAACTGCGTGAAGTGGGCGGGGAATAAAGAAAAGCCACGCGTGGGCCTCAAGGGCGTGAACGCGGTCAATTTGTACAAGCAGCACGGCTTCAATGTGGAGGCCTTTGACAAGATCGAGAAGAAGAGTCTCAAGGACTACGATGTCGTCATTGTGAACATGCAGGGCGTCATCAGCGCCGAGGAGGGTGCGGCGGTGGCGGAGTATGTCAAAGGCGGCGGCGGCTTCATCGGCGGCATGACGGGCTGGGCCTTCGGCCAGACGAGCGGCGGCAAAGATTTGGCGGTGTCACACGGCCTCAACCAGGCGCTGATGCCTGCGGGAGTGGCCATCACGGACATGAGCGCATTTGACCAACTGCGCAGCTTTGAAGCACGGGTGGAACTCCCACAGATGATGAATGCCTCGGAGGCCGTCGGTGCGATCAAAAAGCAACGCGACGGTGGCCCCGCACTGACGGCTGAGCAAATGAAGCAGGGGACGAACGCCATCCAGATCGCCATGGCGGCACAACCACCTGACCGCAGCAATTTAAAGGCCGCCGTGCTCGCGGCCTTGGGCAATGCGGGCGCCGATGCCGCTGTGCCGACACCTAAGGAGCCGCTCACCGCCGACAAGCATGCCGCGCAGCGTTTGCGCCTGGGCATGGAGACACGGGTGCTGCGTCTCGCCGCCGGTGAAGGCGTGGCCGCACATCCCGCGCATGAAGCCTTCCCCGGCAAAGTGCCCGCAGGAGCGCCACGTGTGACAGGAGAGATCAAAGTGACACCGACCATCCCTGGCTGGACCAGCACCGGCCTGTATGCCGCTGCAGGCGACACCATCACCGTCACACTGCCGGAAAAACTGGCCGACAAGGGCTACGCTGTGCGCATCGGCTGCCATAGCGACACACTTTACCACCTCGATAAATGGGAGCGTGCACCGGACATCACCCGCAGTGTCCCTCTGGCTACTGCCGAGACGAAGACCGCCAGCGCCTTCGGCGGACTCATTTACATCGAGGTTCCTGGCCGAGCGAAGGACGACGAGCCTTTCACCGCCGTCATTCAAAACGGTGTGCCAGCACCGCTATTTGTCCTCGGCCAGGATGACGACGCCAAATGGATTGAGATCAAAAAGCGCCCCGCGCCGTGGGCTGAACTCGCCTGCGATAAGTTGATCCTGAGCTGCCCCACCGAGGTTGCGCTTGCCATCAAAAATCCCACTCAGCTCATGGAGTTCTGGAAGAAGGTCGTCGAAGCCCAGGACGACATCACCAACCAAACCGCCGAGCGCAAACGGCCTGAGCGCATCGTGGCCGATGTGCAAATCAGCGCCGGCTACATGCACAGCGGTTATCCGATCATGATTCCCACGAGCGCCGCGCCGGAGATGACGACCTTTGGCAAACTGAAGTTCCCCGGTTGGGGTTTTTACCATGAGATCGGCCACAACCACCAGCGTGGCGATTTCACCTTCGACGGCACCGGCGAGGTCACCAACAACGTCATCGGCATGTATTGCTACGACGCCGTTTTGAAGAAGGACTGGCTCATCGGCCACGGCGCCATCTCCGATGAGGCGCGCAAGGAGCACATTCAAAAGATCAAGAAAGCTTCAAACAAGTGGCAGGTGTGGAAAAGCGAGCCCTTCACCGCATTGACCACCTACATCCAGCTCATGCAGGAGTTCGGCTGGGAAAGCTGGCGCAAGTACCTTTACAGCTTCGACGACCCCAAATTCGGCCCCGCCCCGAAAGGGGATGATGAGCGCCGTGACCAGTTCCTCGTACGCTACTCCAAGATCACCAACAAAAACCTCGGGCCGTTCTTCGATGCCTGGGGCATTCCCGTCAGCTCAGCCGCAAAGGCGGAGGTGAGCAAGCTCGATCCATGGATGCCGAAGGGGATGTGAGGTCACTTCGCCAGCGACGCACACACGATCTCCTCATCATTCCGCATGAAAACACATTGATTTGCGAACGCAGGATGTGACCACACGACGGCCCGGCGTGGATCGGTGGTGGTGGGTTTCAGCAGCTTGGCGCGGCTGATCTCTTCATAACCTTTCGGCGTGAGATTGGCGACGATGAGATCGCCCAGTTCGTTCGCGAGGAAAAAGCGGTTTTCGTGTTTTATGATGAAGGCGTTGGCCCAGCGCACGGGCGGCCCACCAGTAGTGGCGGCAAAGGTTTCCCAGAGGCGCTCGCCGGTGTCGAGCTTCAGGCAGCGGAGCTGGCCGTAGCTGCACACGCCGTAGATGTGACCTTTCTCGATGAAGGGTGTGCTGATGAGGCTGTGCAGCGTGTCGGTGTTCTTTTCACTGAAGCTTTTGCCTTCCCATTGCAGCGTGGCCGCTGGCTTGGCGGCATCCAGTTTGAAACATTTCGAACTGGTGTAAAAAGAGCTCAAGAGGAGCAGATCACCCGCAAGCCGCGGTGTGGCCACGGTCAGTCCGGCTCGCACCTCCCATGGATAAGACCAGAACACTTTTCCTGTGGCAGGATCGAGCGAATTCACGGCCTGCGGATGCCAGATGATGAGCTGCTGCGAACCGCCCGCCATGATCATCGTCGGCGGACAGTAGCCGGGCTCACGCGCATCCAGCGCACGCCAGATTTCTTTGCCTCTGTCCTTGTCAAAGGCAACCGCGACGCTGCCCTGCCCACCGCAGAGACAGATCAGGCGCTGGCCATCCAAAAAAGGATGTCCGGCAAAGCCCCACATCGGCGTGCGTGCCCCGTATTCGGTTTTGAAGTCATGCGACCAGAGCACCTTGCCATTTGCCGCATCAAGACACAGGAGATTTCCCTCCGCACCGAGTGTCCACACTTTGCCCCCGCTCACCACCGGAGTGCAGCGTGGGCCGGTGGAGTAGCTCATGGTGTACGTGCAGTCATAACGATGCTCCCACACCAGTGCTCCCGACTTCGCATCCAGACAAAGCACGCGCTCGGTGCCAGGAATGATACCCCGCGCAAAAGCATTGCCCGGCACGCTGCTCTTTTCCGCCACCTGCCGGTCCATGAGATAAACCCTGCCGTCCACGACAGCCGGACCGGTGTACCCACCGCCGATCTTCACGCGCCACAGCACCTTGGGACCGCCTGCTGGAAAAGCATCGATGATGCCGGACTCACGCCAGACGCCGTCACGCTGAGGGCCCAGCCACTGTGGCCAGTCGTCGGCACGCAGAATGGCGGAGAGCAGGAGCAGGATAAGAAATGGAGAGCGCATGGACAAACAAACTCACCATCATGAATCATGTTGCAGAGGATTTGGCGTATCGCAGGTTTGTCCCATTATGCTGAACCTGCCCGACTCCCAACGCCTGCACAGCCTCGTTACGGCCACGCACACGCCTTTCCACGCCGATGGCTCGCTCAATCTCAACGTCGTGGAAAAACAAACGGAGTTCCTGCTCTCGAAAGGGGTGAACACCGTTTTCATCGGTGGTAGCACCGGCGAAAGCCACTCTCTCACTTATGAAGAACGCCACCTTCTGGCCAAATGCTGGATGGCCGTCACGAAAGGCACCGCCATGCGCGTGGTGGTGCATGTGGGGGCAAACTGCGTGGCCGATGCCAAAGCACTGGCGGAGCAGGCCGAGGAATTGGGCGCATCCGCCATCGCCGCCCTGGCGCCCATGTACTTCAAACCCAAGAACGTCGAGGTGCTGGTGGAAACGATGGCCCTGATCGCCGCTGCAGCGCCGGACACACCCTTTTATTATTATGACATTCCGTCGATGACCGGCGTGAATCTCTCTGTGCCGGATTTCCTACAACAGGCAGGCAAACGCATCCCGAATCTGGCGGGCGTCAAATTCACCAATCCCGACCTCATGGCCTATCAGTACTGCCTGCGCGCTGATCGCGGCGCCTGGGACGTGCCCTTCGGCTGTGATGAGCACATGCTCGGCGCTTTGGCGATGGGTGCGAAAGGTGCAGTCGGCAGCGGCTTCAACTTCGCCGCCCCTGTTTACACGCGTCTGCTGGCAGCGTTTGCCCAGAACGATTTTGCCGCTGCAAGGCAGGAGCAGTTCCGCGGCGTGCAGATCATCAGCACCCTCGTCAGCTACGGCTACATGGGAGCTGCGAAAGCCGTGATGGCCATGCTCGGCGTCGATGTCGGCCCCGCACGTCTGCCCAACAGCACGCTCAGCCCTGCGCAAAAGGACCGGCTGCACGGTGAACTCGAAGCCATGGGCTTCTTTGAGTGGGTGAAATGACTCCGGTCAGCGCGTCACGCGCAGCAGAGGCGTCGGCAGGTGTTCGCTGGTAAGCCAGAGCGTACGGCTGTCGCTGTCGTAACAGACGGCCTCGGTCTGCCGCAGCAGGTGGGGCTCAATGCGCACCGGCGCTTGTTGCAGGGCCTCGGCGAGCGGTTTGTTCGCGGGCAGCAGCCACTCATAGAGACTGCTGTAGGTGGAGACGACCATGCGTGAACCATCAGGCGCAAAACTGGCTCCTGAGGTCATGCAGTTGTCGTGCGGACGTTTGCCGGCACGAATCAATTTCGGGAAGACCAGATCGACCACCTTTTCCAGCACCATGCTCACCTTCGGCTGCAATGGCTGCGGAAACACATAGAGTGCGCACCTGCCGTCTTCACTCTTGGTCAGGATGTAAAGGCGCTTGGTTTGCGGATGCACCAGCAGGCTTTCCGCGTTGTGCTTGCCATCAGGATAGTAGGCACGCCAGAGTTGCGACGCAGCGGTTTCTGTTTCTGCCACCGGCTGGCCGGGTGCGTTGACTTCGGGCTCGGTAATCTGATAAACCTGAATCGTGGGTCGGATCAGCAGATTGTCACCAATATCGCCAACGAAGAGTGTCGGCACCCCCTTCTCATCCTTGCAGGAGGCGATGTCCTCCCAGTCGAAGTTCGCCGCATCACGCAGACGCACTTTGGCCCGCGTTTTGCCGCTGCGGTCGATGGCAAAGACGCAGGGCTCGCCGCCGGAATCGTTCACGGTCCAGAAAATCGAAGGATCACGCACCCCCAGCGCCAGGCCGGAGCTTTCCTTGATGCGTTTGTCTTCCAGGGTCGCGATCTGCTCGCTGGTGCTGGGCACCGGCTGTTCCTGCCATGCCCCCGCACTCTGCCCATGCGCGGCTAAAACTGCCGCAAACACGAGCGCAAGCTGAAGATAGGCGGCTTTCATAATGCTAACCCAGCGGCGCGGCCGGACCCGATTGCATGCGGTTGTAATGAAACTGCACGCGTCCCTGAAACCACCGCCAGGTCTGCCCAGGCCGGCCATGCTCCAGCAGGAAATGCGGGCAATCCTTATGCAGCGGGCTGACGCCGACACGCGGCCAATGATAATGCGGCACCACATGATCGAGAGAAATGTCATACGCACGCATGAGATAGGCCGCGAGCCGTGCGGTACGATCGATGGTGAGAGCAAGGTCGTTGCCATGGTGCTCGCACATCTCGATGCCGATGCTGTAGTTGTTGCCGACACCGTCGAAATCAGCGTGCTCGCCCTGCTCACGGCAGGGCAGATGCTGGATGGCGATGTCATCCTGCACGGTGAAGTGCCAGGTGAGGAAGCCGATGCGGTTGCCCCCTTTGCGTTTCGTCGCACGCAAGGCGCCGCGCTTCAGCGCCAGCGCGTGCTGGTAGGCGTTGCCGGTGTAGTTCTGCGTGCTGTGGATGGTGATGTAGCGCGGATTCATCGGCCGGTAGTAACGGCGGCCCACCGTGCCGGAGGGGATGATGTCCAGTTTGACGTGCGCCTCGGCGAGCAACTGGTCCGGCGTCACGGGTCCCAGCGCGGAATCGTGGAAGCGCGACTCCCAACGCGCAACGCGTGAGCCGTCATATGTGGCGCAGGCCACAACTATGAAGGCAAGCGTCAAAGGTAGGAGGAGTGCGACGTTTTTGCGCATATGATTGTTTAAAGGCCAATGGTCAAAATTCAATGATCATGTTCAATCATCTGCATGCTGTACGTACCTGCCGCGCAGTCTGGTCTCATCAATCTTCTCCCTTCGAAGCCGAGATAGGTGAAAGAACCTGCACTCCTGATGCGGCATGATTCCTGTGATTTCGGGATTGTCATCCCCCTTCACGTCATTCAACATCCGCGCTTCATGAGCACCCCGTCCATTCCCGACTCCAACGCGCCTTGGTACAAGCAACTCACCGGTTACCATTGGTTTGTGCTGATCGTCGCGTCTGCCGCATGGTTCTTTGACTGCCTGGACCAGCGGCTGTTTTCGCTCGCGCGTGTGCCGGCCCTGGTAGAACTGATGAAACTGCCGCCGACGAACCCCGATTTGCAGACCTTTGGCAAAGTCGTCACCGCCTGTTTCCTCATCGGCTGGGGTGTTGGCGGCCTGATCTTTGGCGCACTGGGAGACAAATACGGACGTGCTCGGATGCTCACGCTGACGATCCTGATCTACTCCGCCTTTACCGGCTTGAGCTATTTCAGCCGCACCCAGCTCGATTTCACCATTTTCCGTTTCCTCACGGGTGTGGGCGTAGGCGGTGTGTTTGGCCTTGCCGTGGCCCTGATCGCTGAGACCGTTCCCAATGGCGCACGCACCCAGTGTCTGGGTCTGCTGCAGATTCTGTCCACCATCGGCAACATCACCGCAGGCTTTGCGAAGATCGGCATTGATACATTGGAAGCAAATCACACAATCGTCGCCGGATCGGGCTGGCGCTGGATGTTTCTCATCGGTGCGGCTCCTGCCCTGATGATCATTTTCACTCGCGGTTATCTCAAAGAACCCGCCTCTTGGCAGCATCTCAAGGACACCAATCAACTGCCGAAAGGCAGCATCTTCGCGCCCTATGCCAGCCTGCTTGCCAGCGCCCGCTGGCGCAAAAATCTCTTGGTTGGCGCTGTCATCGCCAGCACCGGCGTGATCGGTCTTTGGGCTATCGGTGAATATGCCGTCGATTTGCAAAAAGTGGTGTTCAAACAGTACTTTGAAAAGGCGGGCGTGGCTCCTGACAAGATCGCCGCCGAAGTGAACAATGCGATCTCCGTGGCCTATCTCTTCAACATGCTCGGTGCCGCCGTGGGCATGACGTTGTTCACCAATGTGGCCAGGTTGGGCCGTCGCCTGGCCTTCTTTCTGGGTTTCAGTGCCGCCCTCATTGCCACTTTCCTCGTTTACTGGAAAATGAGCGACCCGTACTCCGCTCGCTGGATGATGTTCCTCATGGGCACGGCACAACTGAGCGTGTTCGCCGGCTTTGCCATTTATCTGCCTGAGTTGTTCCCGAGCAAGCTGCGCAGCACGGGCACCAGTTTCTGCTACAATCTGGGGCGTTTCGCCGCTGCGGGTGGCAGCTTCTTCTCCGCCACTCTGACGGCTGGCATCTATGGCAAATTCGCCGCCCAGGATCCGGCACTGCCGCTGCGCTACGCGGCGATGACTATGTGTGCCATCTTCCTCATGGGCATCTTCATTCTGCCGTTCGCACCAGAAACCAAAGGCCAACCGCTGCCGGAAGACGACTGAAATGACCGCCGCTGAACTCAAAACCACCACGCAGGCCCAGGCTGAAGCCATTTCACCCGAAGCACTCGCCCTCTGGCAAGCCAAGCAGGGAAACTGGGATGCCGCGCACAACATCGCTCAGGACATCCACACGAAGATGGGTTCCTGGATTCACGCGCTGCTGCATGTGATCGAAGGCGACCAGTGGAACGCCGACTACTGGTTTGCCAAAGCCGGCAAGCCTTCACGTGGACCGAAGGAGATCGACAAACTTTGGGACGAAATCGCTGGTGTTGTGCTATCTTGACGGCTCAAACATTGAACACCGACCCCGCCAAACCCCAGCAGCGCTTCGAGGACCTTCGCGGCATCCTGCGTTACGTGCCGCAATTCCGGCAGCGCGTCTTTGTGATCGCCTTTGATGGCGCGCTCATGAAGCAACCGGGCTTCGCCAGCCTGCTCCAGGACGTGGCCGTGCTGCAGTCGCTCAACATTGAAGTCGTGCTCGTCTTCGGCGCGCGTGCGCAGGTGCAGGCGCTGGCCGAAAAACGTGGCATCACCCTCCACAATGACGATGGCATGGGCCGGACCGACGCCGCCGGCATTGAGATCGCTGCAGACGCCATCATGCGGCAGTGCAGCGACTTGATGGCCGATCTGACCGCGCTGGAGATGCCCGTGGCCATTTCCAATGCGCTTGCGGTGCATCCGGCAGGCGTGATCGATGGCATCGACCTCGAATTTACCGGCCGCATTGAGCGCGTGGATGAAGAATCGCTCCGGGCGCTCCTCAAGGCCGACATCATCCCCATTCTGCCACCGCTCGGTTATGATGGCAAAGGCGCCACGCTGCGGTTGAATTCCGATGCGGTGGCGGTGGAGGTCGCCATCGCCCTGCAGGCGGCCAAAGTCATCTTCGTGGCCGAATCCGGCATCACCGGCGCTGACGGCAGCCGTGTGGAGCAGATTTCCGTCGCAGAGGCAAAGGAGATGCACAAGCGCAAGGACTCCAAGCATGACGTGAGCATGCTCTCCAAGCTGCGCTACGCCGCACTGGCCTGCCAGGAAGGGGTGCCGCGGGTTCACATCGTCGATGGCACGCAGGATGAGGCCCTGCTGGCTGAACTGTTCTCCAACGAAGGCGTGGGCACCATGATCCACGCGGATGACTACCAGCAGATCCGCAAAGCCCGCACCTCCGACGTTCCCGCCCTGCTCTCCATGATGCAGCAGAGCGTGGACGATGCCGCCTTGGTGCCGCGCTCCCGCGATCAGATTCAATCCAGGATCAAAGACTTCTTCGTCCTGGAACTTGATGGCAATCCCATCGGCTCCGTCGCTGTGCATACCTATGAGGAGGACGGCAAAAAAATCGCTGAACTGGCCTGTCTGTTTGTGCGGCGCTCGCATAAAAACAAGAATCACGGGCGCAAGCTTGTGGCCTTCGCTGAAGAACAGGCGCGGCTGCGGAACTGCGAGGTTCTTTTTGCGCTCAGCACCCAGGCGTTCCGCTTCTTTGAGGAAAAAATGGGCTACACCGTGGCCGGGCCTGACGCATTGCCGCTCAGCCGCCGCGATAAGTATGACAAAAGCGGGCGGAACTCGAAGGTGCTCGTCAAGGCCCTGAAATAGTGCTGCCGTGCTATTTGACGCGCGCAACCTTGGAGAAGGCCAGTGCGTCCTCAGCGATGGCAATCGCCTTGTCCTGCAACTTTTCGCCGATGTAACGCTGCTGAAAATCCACACGGCAAATCCGACCATCCTTGGCGAACTCCACCCAGAACTCCGTTGATTTGATACGATCAGCAGCCTTGGAGGCATCGGACCAGGCATAGCGGACAGAGTTGCTGCGGAACACCTCAAGCGCGCCCTTGGTGTTCAGCGTTACGGAGTAACCCGAGCCCTGCCACCCCAGCCAGGTGATCGCCGCACCCATTAAAAACAGAACTGTGCCCAAGGCGATGGACGGCACGATGACCTTAAGCCGGCCACTGACACCGCCGTTGCCAAATTCCAGCGCGAAGTATTTCACCCGCGCATACATGACCTTCACCAGCACGATAGCGGCGATGATCAGCAGCGGGCCGCTGCCAAGGAGGGCATAGATGTACATGTCTCCAATCATGAGCGTCACACCATTGCCCGCATCCACGCCCTTGGTCAGGTAAGGGGAAAAGTCCAGCCAACCGGCGATGAAGGAGGAAAAAGGCGACGAATTCATGAAATTTCTTTTTTTGATTAAACCCAATCAGCGGCATCGGCGTCAAGCCCTGCTTCAGTGACTTGTTCGTTGCCGGATGAAATCCTGCACCGTCGCCACGTCCGCTGCCATCGGCCAGGTATGCAACGGCTTCGTTTTCAGCGCTTCCAGCGTCGGATGAGTTGGCTCGCTGCCGGTGGCCTGCCGCACGACATCGGGGAACTTCGCCGGACTCGCGGTGGCCAGCACGACACTGACACGGTCCCGCGCCATGTCCGTGAAAGCGCAGGCCGTATGCGGATCAAGCACATACTGCCAGTCCTGCCACATCTGGGCGATGACACGGACGATTTGATTGTCATCCATCCGTGAGGAGCGCAGCGAGGTCTGGGGCAGCTCAATCTTGAAGGAAGCACCCTCCTTGATCTGCGCCATCACCTCGCGCACGCGCCCTGAATTTTGATCAAGGATGTAGTAGAGAAAGCGCTCAAAGTTCGACGCGGCCTGGATGTCCATACTCGGCGCATGGCTGGGATGCACCTCACTCTGGCTGTATTCACCACTGCTAAAGAAGCGGTGCAGGATGTCGTTTTGATTTGTCGCCACGCGGAAACCGCCTGCGGGCATGCCCATCTGCTGCGCCATCCATCCGGCCAGCACGTTGCCGAAATTGCCAGTAGGCACGACGTATTCCGCCGTGGCACGAGCTTCCTCAGGCAGTTTCAGGCAGGCCCAGATGTAGTACACGCACTGTGCCAGCACCCGGGCGATGTTGATCGAGTTCACGGCGGAGAGATTCACCGAATTCGCAAAGGCGGTGTCGCCAAAGGTGTCCTTCACCACGCGCTGCGCGTCGTCAAAGGTGCCGGGCACAGGAATAGCGAAGACGTTGTCCGCCCCCGTGCAAGCCATTTGGCGCTCTTGAAGCGGCGCCACACGACCGTTCGGGTACAGAATGAAAATCGTGATGCCATCGCGGCCCAGACAGCCATGAATCGCCGCCGATCCGGTGTCTCCTGAAGTCGCGCCCAGCACAGACAGACGTTTGCCGGTTTGATCTACCTGGCGTTTGTACAGCAGGCCCAGCAGTTGCAGCGCAAAGTCCTTGAAGGCCAGCGTCGGACCGTGGAACAGCTCCAGCACGTAGGTTTTGTCCGTGATTTTCTTCAGCGGAGCCACCTCTGGCGAATCAAAGCGCCGGTACGCCTCAGCCGTAAGCTGATGCCACTCCACATTGCTAATCTCCGGGGCGAACAGGGTGAAAAACTCCGCCGCAAGCTGCGGATAGGTCAGCTTCGACCACGCCGGCAGCTTGTCAGCGATCCTTGGCAGCTTCTCCGGCAGAAACAGGCCGCCGTCTGGAGCCAGCCCGGCTTCGACGGCTTCAGAAAACGTGTGCGGCGGCGTCTGGCCGCGGGTGGAAAGGTAGTGCATGCGAATCTAAGAGAGCATGCATTCATGCGTGGGATTTGGGGAGACTCAACGAGTCTCTTGCGGGCATCGTGCGACGGATGCAGGCGCATCCCCCCTCACGCGCGCACGGCGCGCCGCCTGCGCAGCAGCACAAAACCACCGCCCAAAGCGGCCAGCAGCGCCTTGGATGGCTCTGGCGCGGCGGCGACGGTGACCGAGAAATCATCGAAGGTGGTATTGCCCACCTGCGAGCCAAAGAAGATCGTTGAGTTGGTGCTGTCGAGAAAGGGCAGGTCGCTGCCCAAGCTGGCGGTGTAGGTCATGCCTGGGGTGGCAACAAATGCACCGGAGCTGTAGTTTTGCTCAACTCCCAGCGTGATGCTGTCACCGATCTTCTGCACTTGAACCAGGTAATCGCCATTGCCAAGACTGGGGTTTGCCAAAGTGGCATTCGCACCCGACGGTTGGATGTTGGCATCGACGAACGGGCCGAAATCGCTCGGCCCCAGGCGAAGATAGAGACTGTTGCCAGGCTCGCCGTACGTTCCCGCCGGCGTGCCGCTGCCGAATCCAACAAAGCCGGTGCCGTCACCGCTGCCGCCATTGAGATGGACCTTCACCTGCGCGGTGAAATCGACCGTGTTGTAATCAGTGGCAGTCGTGGTGACATAGGTGCGGGTGCCTGATGGATTTTGCGCGGTCCCGGTGATGGTGGAGTTGGAGCCAAACACCCAGCCCGCCTGCGCCGTCAGGTCGGAAGTGATGGTGGTGGAGTCAAAGTTCTCCGAAAACGTCGAAGCGGCCTGCAAGGCCGTGCCGAAACTTGAAATCACGACTGCGGTCAGAACAAGCGGCTTGATAGAAATGGAGAACATAGGAGAGAGGTGGGTGGTAACAACCGCACTCTCGCACTTTCCTGTCTGCTAACGCCAAGTCTGGAGACTTCAGTATGGCCTAAGCGGTGCCTTATGCCCGGGTTCACTTTTTCCGCGCAATGAATACATCAACTTGCTGCCCGACATAGAGCGGCTGGTCCTTGGGACGGTCAAGCTTGTAGATGACCTGCAGGACGCGGGTGTCCACGCGTTCGGTGCTGGCACCGGTAAGAGAGACTTTAGGGATGACGTAGGGCTCAATGCGGACGAACTGAACTTTGAATTTTTTCGAGGAGTCGCTTTTGAGAGAGAAGGTGGCGTCGAGATCGGAGGCCACTTCCATGGCGTTTTGTTCATCGACATCCGCACGCACATGCAGCGTGGAGATGTCGCCAAGCACGAGCGCGGGCTGCTTGTTTGCCGGGGAGGCATATTCTCCGGCACGGATGTTTACCTGCAGGATGGTGCCGGATTTCGGCGCTTTGACGGTGAGGCGGTCAATGAGCAGCTCCGTCTGCTGGACGTCGGCCTTGGCGGAAGCGAGCTGCGCTTCAGCGGCCTGCATCTGTGCCCTGGCCACGAGCACGTCGTTGGTGCGGTTGCGCAGGTCGTCCTGGCTGATGGCGCGCTGGTCGGTGATGGCCGTCATGCGGTCCAGCATGTCCTGCACCTTGGCGAGTTGAGCGCGATTGACGGCAAGATTCGCCTGCGCGATGGCGATGGCGGCCTGCTGCTTGAGCAACGAAGCACGCAGTTCGCGGTCATCCAAAATGAGCAACGGCTCCCCCTCTTTCACGACTTGATTGACCACGACTTTGACCGTTTCGACCAGGCCCGGCACCGGCACGCCGATGGCGACGTTTTCATCCTTGGCCTCCAGAATGCCGGTGGCGGCGATGTCATCGGGCGCGTTCTTCATCGGCGGCGTGACCGGTGGCGGCGGCATGGCGGTCTCCTGGCTGCGAATGGTCTGCAACACCCCCCCCATGGCGATCACGCCCGCGATGGCCAGCAGGAAGGTGGAATAGCGGATGGCGGTGGAGACGAGGTTCATGGGCGGAGGTTAAATAACGAAATCAGAATGGTGAATACCGGATTAAATTACGCTCGACGAAGCGGTTCAGAAAGTCTCAAATCCGCCCCATGAGCAAAGATTCCGGCATCGCGGCGCAGATCATCCGTCAAGGAGTTGAAGTGCTGGTCATCGTCCTGGTGGCAGCGGTGCTGCACTGGCTGTGGCGCAGCGGCTGGATGAATGCACACGCCTTCTGCCTGCTGGTGCTGGCGGTGGCCTTCGCAAAGACGGTGTTCTTTTTTGTGGAGAACCTGCAGCACATCCTGATGGCCACCCGGGACAACATGCCCTACCACCGCGTGCTTGGCCTCATGGGGGTGAACATGGCGCAGATCACCCTGTCTTTTGCGCTCGACTGCTGGTGCCTGGAAACGGCGGAGCCGGCAAGTTTCAGCGCGATCAACGCCGCGTGGAGCCAGGGCGAGCAGTTGTTTGAGTTTTTCTTCTTCAGTGTGCTGAATTTCTCCTTTTTCGGCTTTGGCGATGTGACGCCGCAGACCGTTCCGGCCAAGCTCATCACGATGATGGAGGTGCTGCTGGCCTTTTTCACCGTAATATTCCTGCTCTCGGACTTTGTCAGCCTCAAGGATTCGCTGCGCGTGCGGAAGCAGCACGAGGACTGATCCGCGTCTTGCGCGGGCGGGCGGGCGCTCTACGCTGGCAGCATGGACCGCCCTGCCGCCATTGCCCAAATCCGTGAAGCCTGCAAAAACATCGCACTGCAGTTCATGAAAATTCATCCTGCCGTGCCTGGTCTGGCCGACGAGGAGACGCAAAAGGAGTGCTTCCGCAGCGTACATGAGATGACCGTGCTGCTGGAGACGATCAAAAAAAAGATCGGCCGCCTGGAACGCGCGGACGACAGCACCCTGCTCTGACATTTGGCTTACTTGCCCGAACCCGCGCCCTCTACGACCATTCCTCCATGAAACACGCTCTTTTCTCTCTCCTCCTGCTGGCCAGCAGCCTGCAGGCCGAGATCAAAATGCCCGCCATTTTTTCCGACGGCATGGTGTTGCAGCAGGCGCAGCTCGTCCGCATCTGGGGCACCGCTGAAGCCGGCGAAGACGTGAAGGTGACCTTCGGCGAGCAGTCGCACAGCTCACTCACCGACCCGACCGGCAAGTGGTCCATCACGCTGAACCCAATGAGTGCGAACGCCCAGCCCGCCAATCTCGTGGTGGCCGGAAAAAACACGATCACGCTGAAAAACGTCCTCGTTGGTGAAGTGTGGATCTGCTCCGGCCAGTCGAACATGCAGTGGACGGTGCAGCAGGCCGGCAAGGCGCAGGAGGAAATCGCCGCCGCCAAGCATCCGCAGATTCGTATGTTCAACGTGGAACGCCACCCCAGCATGACGCCAGAGACCGACTGCAAGGGCGTGTGGAAGGAGGCCACCAGCGCCAATGTGGGCGAATTCTCCGCTGTGGGCTACTTCTTTGGCCGTCACCTGCATCATGTGCTGAAGGTGCCGGTCGGTTTGATCAACACCTCCTGGGGCGGTACACGGGTCGAGGCCTGGACGAGCCGCGAAGCCCTTGAAGAGCGCCCCTGCGCCACCGAAATGCTCAGCGACTGGAAGGAGGTCGTCGCCAAATGGGATGGTCCAAAGGAACTTGCCGCCTTCGAGCAGCGCAAAGCGGACTGGCAGGCGCAGGTGCAGAAGATCGACACCGAAAGCGCCAAGCTGCCCGCCGATCAGAAGAAGCCCAAACCAGCGGCGCCGCGCCCACCGGAGGACCCCACCAAGACGCCGCACCACCCCAGCGTTCTGTTCAACGGCATGGTGGCCCCCTTGGTCCCCTATGCTGTTAAAGGCGCCATCTGGTATCAGGGCGAGTCCAACCAGCGCCGCGCCTTTCAATATCAGGAACTGCTGCCCACCATGATCAATGACTGGCGCAAACAGTGGACGGATCCGTTCTCGTTTTACATCGTCCAACTGGCAAACTTTGGCAACGGCAAGCCCGTGACCAAGGAACCCGGCGTCCCCGACACCTGGGCCGAACTGCAGGAAGCACAGACTCTCACGGCGCAGACGCTCGACAAATGCGGCATCGCCATCATCAACGACATCGGTGAGCAAAATGACATTCATCCCAAGAACAAGCAGGAGGTCGGACGCCGTCTGGCGCTCTGGGCACTGGCCAAGGACTACGGCAAAGCCGGCGCCGAATACTGCGGCCCGCTCTACCTGTCCTCAGTTGTGAAGGAAGACAAGATTCGAGTTCAGTTCACCCACACGGGCTCAGGTTTGAAGACTCGCGATGGCGGTGAGCCCAAGTGCTTCCAGATCACCGGAGCCGATCAAAAATGGGTGTGGGCCAAGGCCAAGATCGAGGGCAGCGAGGTCGTGGTTTGGAACGAAAGCGTGCCACAGCCGATCGGTGTGCGTTACGCTTGGGCCAGTTGGCCAGTGGATGCCAATCTCATCAATGCTGAGGGCCTGCCCGCGTCATGCTTTCGCACCGATGATTTCCTGCCGTCCACGCTCGGTGTCGTGTCCCCCTTCAAAGAGGCCACACCGGCAAAGCCAGCCCCCGCCAAACCGTGAGCGTCTGAGCCAAGCGTGCATCTCTTCCTCGCTGATCCTGACACTGCGCCGTTTCTCGCAGATGAACTGCGCCGCGCCGCACCGGAGGCAGTGCAACGTGAGATCGAAGGCCTCGGTATTGCTGCGGATGTGAAGCTGGAAGGACTGTGGCTCGCCTTTGCACGGCAGACTCTGCCTGCGGCTGCCGAAATCCATGCTGCATCGATCAATGCGTGGGCCGACCGCATCATCGACGCCATCGCTGGCGTGTTCCCCGATGACCAGCCCTGGCGGCTGCATCTCTGGCCGCAATATGGCGAAGGCAAAGCGGGGCTGCATCGCTGTGAATTGATTCAAGCCAGTCTGGTGGAACGCCTGAAGAAACGACGTCGGCGTCTGCTGCGCTCCTTGGTCGAATCTGAGGCTGTGTTTGATGCGCAAACATCCCTCGTGCAGTGCATTCTCACCGCCCCCGAAACTGGCTGGCTTTCCGCCGCTCTCGCGCCGGAGGTTTATGTCCGGCGCACGCTGATTTCCACTTACCCACGCGGTGAAGTGCCGCTGGCCGATGACAAAAGCGCCCCTTCGCGTGCCTTCACCAAACTGGTGGAGTCCGAGCAGCGGCTGGGACGCCAGATTGAGCGTGGCCAGACCTGCGTGGATCTCGGGGCTTCACCGGGAAGCTGGAGCTACGTGGCCATCCAGCGTGGTGCGCACGTCATTGCCGTCGATCGCTCCGAACTACGCGACGACTTGATGCGCAATCCGCGCCTGCACTTTGAAGTGGCCGATGCCTTCAAATACAAGCCCCCGCACACCGTGGACTGGCTTGTATGTGATGTCATCGCCGCCCCCCAGCGCAGCATCGATCTGCTGCTCGAATGGTTGCGTGAGAAACGCATGCGCAACTACATCGTGACCATCAAATTCAAAGGCCACGATGAGTATCCGCTGCTCGATGTGCTCAAACGCGGAGCTCCACCTCTCTGCGCCGAATTTCACCTCACGCGCCTTTGCGCGAACAAGAACGAGGTTTGCGCGTTTGGCGTGGTCTGATCAAAAAGTACATCTGAGATATTACAGCAGCGCCTCATGCGCGCGGCCATCCTTGGCCTCGCAGTAGAGGATGAAGGACTGGTTCACCACCGAATAGCCGCCGGGAGTCGGATAGTCACCGCTGAAGTACCAGTCGCCATACTCAGCACCAAGGGCGGTGTGGAGGTCGGGAATGGTCTGATAGATGACTTCGACGGTACCATGCCAGGGTGTGTCCTCGGGACTGATCATCTGCGCGACGCGTGCGGAGATTTCTTCGTCGGTAAACGGAGCGTAGATGGCCTTCACGGCATTCCGCATTTCTTCCTTGGGCTTTTTGAGCTCGGCTTTGCAAGCGAGATAGGTTTCACGCACGATATGCGCCAGGCCGCGCGAACGCAGCAGTGAAATGGCTGCCTGGAAGGCGATGAATTTGCCGAGTTCGGCCATGTCGATGCCGTAGCAGTCAGGATAACGAATCTGCGGAGCAGTGGAGCAGACGATGATGCGCTTCGGATTGGTGCGCGCGAGAATGCGCAGGAGGCTTTTCTTCAGTGTGGTGCCACGGACAATGGAGTCGTCGATGACCACGAGGTTGTCCTTGGAAGTCACAACACCGTAGGTGATGTCGTAGCTGCCGGAGACGAGAGCATCCCGCCCCGTTTCCTGGGCGATGAAGGTGCGCATCTTGATGTCCTTGAGCGCGATTTTTTCGGCACGCGGCCAGTTGCGCAGCACCAGGTCATCCAGTTTGGCCTCGTCAAACTCACCACTTTTGAGCATGTCCATCAGCGCCTCTTTGACGACGACACGGCGGCTTTTGCGCAGACCGTCGAGGAAGCCGAAGTAAGCCGTCTCAGCCGTGTTGGGGATGAAGCTGAGCACGGTGTGCTCAAAGTCATTGTCAATGGCCTTGACGACCTGCGGCACCAACTGCTCGCCGAGCGCCTTGCGCTGGCGGTAGATGGCGGAGTCGTTGCCGCGTGAGAAATAAATGCACTCGAACGAGCAGGGCTTGAACTCACGCGGCTCGATGAAGGGCTTGATGGTCATGCCACCATCCGCTTTGATCACGGCCACGTGGGCGGGGGGGATCTCGTGAATATCCTCTTCATTGACACCGAAGACGGACATCAGCGCCACGCGTTCGGAGGCGATGGTGAAGATCTCGTCGTTCTCGTAGTAGTGGCAGGGGCGGATGCCGCTGGGGTCACGCATGGCGAAGAGATCGCCATTGCCAATGACACCGACGATGCTGTACCCGCCATCCCAGCGTTTGGCGGACTCCTTGACCACCGCAGTCACGTCCAACTGCTCGCTGATGTGCTGCGGAATGTCTTCCCCGGGCATGCCGGAGTCCCGCAGGACGTGGTAAAGCTTGGTGTGCGCCTCATCGAGCTGAAAGCCGATTTCTTCGAGCACGCTCTGCGTGTCCGTGCCGAAGACGGGGTGCTGCCCGCGTTTCATCATGATTTCGTTGAGTTCGCGGGTGTTGGTGAGGTTGAAGTTCCCCATCACCATCAGGGTGCGCGTGGGCCAGGTGGTGCGGCGCATGTAGGGATGCAACGCACCTTTGCCAAAGTCACCGCTGGTGCCGTAGCGCAGGTGGCCGATGTAAATCTCCCCGGCCATCTCGAACTCGCGCTTGATGGCTGCGGGATCGTCCTCAAACGACACGAATTCCTTCCCCTCCTGATCGCGCTCGTCCTTGCGCTGCTTGTCGATGCGGCGGGCGATGCGCTTGAACTCCTTGCGCTCATCTTCAAACACCTGGCCGATGCGTTCCACACTCTCGGTGCTGCGCACGCGGAACATGTAGGGAAGGCCGGGCGGCATGCCCAGCTTGCTACAGCCGATGCCCATGCCGTCCTGGCCGCGGTTGCGCTGCTTGGTCATGATGGCCTGCAGGGCGTCAAAGCCATAGAGGGCGTTGCCGTATTTTTGATAGAAGTATCCCAGCGGCTTTTTCAGCCGCACCACTGCTATGCCGCACTCGTGACTGATTGGGTCGCTCATCGTAAAGGAGCACCCACCATTGGCATGCGGCGGGAGGAGTGCAAGACGTGGAAAAAGTTTCTCACGGGGGTAGCCCCTGCCACCCACCAAGCGTAAACCCTATGCCCGTGCCTAAAGCCAGCCCGAGGCACGTTCCCCAGCCCAGCTTGCTGGCCAGAACGGCAAACAAGCGTACCTCTGGTAAATCATGCCCCCCGGTTCAACCCGCTTATTCAACAAATGTGTTTCGAGCAAAGCCTGCGCCCTTGCTGTCAGCATGGCATGGTCCATGCAGTTGATCCAAACACCCCGATGAAAACTTTCCCCACTTCACGCTGCTGGCTGCCTGCCTTGACGCTGACGGCCCTTTTTGCGAACAGTTCCATCTACCCAGCCGTTCAGGAAATGGGGTCTCCGCTGCCCATCCCCGCAGTTCCGGACATCCCGCCGCTGGAACTGCCTGAAGAGCAGACCCCTGGAATCGTCCTGCGCAAACTCGTCTTCGACCGCGAATTCGATTCCCCTGTCATGCTGGCTTCGCTGCCAGATGCCAGCGGAGAGCAGGTGATCGCCATGCAGCGCGGTGAGTTCTGCGCCGTGCGGCTCGATGGCAGCGGCCAGTGGCGGCCCTTTCTCGATTTCCGCACCAAGATGAAAGGCCTCGTGCTCTTCGAGGAGGGCGTGCATGGCATCGCATTCCATCCCCGCTTTGCCGAAAACCGGCTGTTTTACCTCAGCTACTCGCAAAACGACCCCCGGCGAACGGTGATCAGTGAGATGCGTGCCTCCACGGATTCCACTCCCAATGCACTGCCGGAAACGGAGCGTGTACTCCTGGAAATCCCACAACCGCTAGCCGACCACTGGGGCGGCCACCTGACCTTCGGGCCGGATGGCTGTCTCTACATCGCCCTCGGAGATGGCGGCCTGCGGAATGACCCCTATCGGCTGGCGCAGAATCCCTGGGTTCTGCACGGCAAAGTCCTGCGCATTGACGTGAACGGCCGCAGCGGCGCGCTGCCGTATGCGATCCCCGAAGACAATCCCTTCACCAAAGTTCAAACCGTGCGTCCTGAAATTTTTGCCCTCGGTTTTCGCAATCCCTGGGGGCTTTCCTTTGACGCACGCTCCGGCCAGCTCTGGTGCGCAGACGTCGGGCAGGACCTGTGGGAAGAGATCAACCGCGTCGAGAGAGGGGGCAACTACGGCTGGAGTGAGCGTGATGGCCCCGTGAAAAGCGCCTTTCATGCTCATAGCTATCTGCCGGACACTGCCACCACAGATCCCGTGCATGCCTACACCCGTTTGCGTGGCGAAGGCATCTGCATCGTCGGCGGTCTGCTCTATCGCGGCCAAAAACTCCCACGACTCGACGGTGCGTTTGTATTCGCTGACTGGGGCTATGGCACTGTCTGGGCGCTGGGGATCGATCCCGCAAGCGGCCAGCCCGTCCGCCGCAGCGTGCTGCACCGCAAGGACCCGGAACACAAGTTCAACCCCACGCTCGTCACCGCAGATGCCAATGGAGAGCCGGTGCTGCTCTCTCAAGATGGGGCGCTCTATCGCCTGGAGCAGGATAGCGAGTGAGTGGTGCTTCGCGAGCGCCTAACATCTTGGCAAAGTTCAGCCGCCCTCACTTTCAAACCAGCCCACGAATAGGCTCGCCACGCGTCAGGATATTGAGCAGACTCGCCGGCAGGCCATCGGTGACTCGTGCTTCCCCCATGTCCACCAGCGTATGCAGGATGGTGGCGACCAAATCGGGAATCGTGACCGGCTCTGAGGCGGGTTCGCCGCCATGAGGTGCCGACTGCCCGATGACCTGACCCATTTTCAAGCCCCCGCCATAGATCATGAGCGGTGCCAGGCCACCCCAGTGGTCGCGCCCGCCTTTGACATTGAGCTTGGGCGAGCGCCCCATCTCGCCACAGCAGACGAGCATGATTTTATCCCTCAGACCGCGTGACTCGATGTCTTCAATCAAGGCAGAAACCGCATGATCAAACGGACGCCCGACATAGTCCATGCCGGTGCGACACGGGGCATTGTTATTGTCGGCATGCATGTCCCACACAAAGCTCGTCGTGACGGTGACGAAGCCACAGCCGCGCTCGCACAAGCGCCGCGCCATCAGCAGCAGCTTGCCAAGTGTGGCGGCGTTGTCGGCGTAATGTTCGCGGTTGTTCCACTGCGTGCTGATGCGGTCTTTAGGCAGCAGAGGAGCGGTGTCATACCGGGCGATGAGACGCGGGTCTTCCTTGGAGAGGTCAAAGGCGTCCGACACTCCGCGCCGCAGCACGTCAAAGGCGAGCGTTTGAAATTCCGACATGCCGCCGATGGACTGGCTGCCGTCCATGGTTCGCTGCCATTGATCCAGTGAAGAAAGTAAAGCGCGGCGGTCATCCAACCGGGCCTGCGGCATGCTCAGTGTCATGTCCGCCTGGGCACCACCGCCTGCGCCGGGCACAAAGGGCTGGTAAGTCGCGCCCAATTCGCCACTGGACCTAAAATCACCGAATTGCTTGATCACTGGGCCTGCGGTGGCTGCAACCGCCTGCGGAAACAGCGCCACGTTCGTCGGCATTGCGCTGCTTTTGCGCAATGGTCCGGCCATGCGGGAGTAAAGCGAACCGAGATTCGCCTTCATCGTATCCTTGCCGACGATGGTCTTGAGGTCATGCACCGCATCCCCCGTGACGAAGGAACGCACGATGCTGAACTTGTCCGCCAGTTTCGCCAGCCGCTCAAAGGTGCCGCCAAAGGTCACGCCAGGCAGTTTGGTTTTGATTTCTCCCGTGACGCTGCGGATTTCTGAAGGTGCCTCCATCTTCGGATCAAAGGTTTCGAACTGCGACGGCCCGCCGTGCATGAACAGGAAGATGACCGATTTGTCCTTGAGAAGCGACTTTTGGGGAGCTGCCAATGACTTGAGCGCCAGCAGATCACTCAAACCCAGCCCGCCCAGCCCCAGCCCCCCAATGCGCAGGAAATCACGCCGCTGCAGGCGTGAAGAACCCAGGCTGTGATCGGAGAAGGTTAGCATGACCCTGCCAAATACGCCAGTCAGGCATCTGTCCTTCCTGATTATGCTTGCCACCCAGCATCGGCTTCGGGATGCTCGCCGCTATCATGCGCATTCATTTTTTCATTCTTGCCCTCGCAATGCTGACCCTGGAGGCCGCCGGCGATTCCTCCGACTGCCTGCACTGTGACAAGCTTTTAGTCCCGCAGCCGCTAAAGCTCATCCCAGGCCGAAAATATGCGCGGGACCGGCGGGCGGACATCCTGCATGTGAAGCTCGATGTGACGCCGGATTTCGCCAAACGAACGGTCTCCGGCACAGCAACCCTGCGCTTGAAGCCAATCGCCCTGCCGCTGGAAAAACTAGAACTGGACGCGGTGGACTTGCAGATCACCTCCATCACAGCGGCCGGTGCCCAGGTGGCAGAGCATCAGACCACGGATGACAAACTCATCATCACCTTTGCCAAGCCGATCGCTCCTGACGCAGAGGCGACGATCACAGTCACCTATTCCGCACAGCCCGATCATGGCCTGTATTTCCGCACTCCAGAGATGGGTTACAAAAAAGGTGACACACAGGTCTGGAGCCAGGGGGAGGCGGAGGAGCACCGCTTTTGGTTCCCCAGTTACGACTACCCCAATGAGCGTTTCACCAGCGAGGTCATCTGCCATGTTCCCAAGGGCATGCAGGTCATCTCCAACGGCACACTGCAGAGCGAACAACCCGGCGGCGATGGCCTCGTGGCGTTTCACTGGCTGCAGGACAAGCCGCATGTGAACTATCTCATCGCGCTGGCGGCGGGCTACTTCCACCGGTTGGAAGACAAGGCGGGCACGCTGCCACTCGCGCTGCTGGTTCCCCCTTCGTACACTGCCCAGGCGGTGAACGCTTTTACTGACACACGCAAGATCATCGAGTTCTACCAAAAAGAAACCGGCGTGCCCTTTGCCTGGGACAAATACTATCAGATCTACTGTCTCGATTTCATCGCGGGCGGCATGGAAAACACGAGCTGCACCTTTGAAGCCGCGGACATGCTGTTCAACACCGACACCGAGCAGTTGCGCTCTGTCTATGAACTCGACGCGCACGAGACGGCCCACCAGTGGTTTGGTGATCTCGTCACCTGCCGTGACTGGTCGCACCTCTGGCTGAATGAAGGCTTTGCCACCTACTACACGGTGCTCTATGAAGAGCAGAAACTCGGCGCTGATGCGATGAAGTACGCGCTTTGGAAAGAAGCGCAGCAGGTATTCCAGGCGAACGACGCCCGCCCCATCGTCTGGCGTGACTATGGCGACCCCATTCAGCAGTTTGACTCCCGCGCCTACCCAAAGGGCGCTTGGGTGCTGCACATGCTGCGCAGCCAGCTAGGCGCAGATTTATACCGGAAGTGCATCAAGACGTATCTTGAGCGGCACCGTAACAGCATCGTCCGCACCGAAGATCTGCAGGACGTTATCGAAGAGGTCAGCGGGCTTTCGTTTGATCAGTTTTTCGATCAATGGCTCTTTCATGGCGGCGTACCAGAGTTAAAAATCGATTACGCGTGGGATGCTGCTTTGAAGCAGGCCAGGATCACCGTCAAGCAGACGCAGAAGCTCAGCGAACAGGTGCGCCTTTTTCGGGTGCCGCTGCCGATCGGCTTTGCCATCCCTGGACAAAAAGAGCTGCTGCAGTTCAAAGCCGACGTCAGCGAGGAGGTTGAAGATTTTTACTTTCCTCTGCCCGCTCAGCCAGAACTGGTGCGGATTGATCCCGATTACACCGTGCTGGCCAAAATCAACTTCACGCCACCGGGCTCGCTGCTTGACCGGCAGTTGCAATCTGACGTCATCGGCCGCCTGCTCGCCATCGCCGCGCTCAACGAAAAACACATCGACAAACTGGGCAAGGCCCTGCGTGAAGACGGCTCTTACGCCGTCCGTGCCGAGGCGGCCAAAGCACTCGCAAATATCGCCGAGCCCGCAGCGCGTGCGACACTGATCGCAGGCAGCAGCAGCCAGCCCGATGCACGAGTGCGGAAAGCCGTCGTGCAGGGGCTGGCCGCCCTGAACACGACCGAGACCCAGGAAACGCTGTGGCAGATGGCCCTGAGCGAGAAGAATCCCGACATTCTTGCCAGCATCATCGAAACCTGGGGAGCGCGCCCTGGGGACGCCGCAGTCTCCGCCGCGCTCCGCACGCACCTGGGCGGCACGAGTTTCAACAACTCTCTCCAGCTCGCCGCCATCAAAGCCCTGCGTGCGCAGGATGACGAATCCGCCGTTCCAGAAATGCTGGCCCGGCTGCAGTCTCTCAGCGACCTTCGTGGTCGCGATGCTGGCCCCGCCTTTGATGCTCTCGCCTTTCTTGCCCGCCGCCCCACCCATGCGCAGCGCAATGCCGTGCGGGAATTCCTCACCGCCAAACTCACCGACTCGCGCTACACCTGGCGTGTCGCCAGCGCCAAGGCGCTCGGTACGCTGCGCGATCCCAGAGCGCTCGCCGTTCTGGAACCACTCCTCGCCGTCAGCAATGACCGCATCGACCCCGTGCGCGAGGCAGCCGCCAAAGCAGTGCAAGACATTCGTGCGAGTCTGGAAAGCCCTGCGGAGTTAAAGAAACTCTGGGACCGCGTGCAGCAGTTGCAAGAACAAGCGGAAGAGCAGCAGGAAGAGCTCGACACCTTGAAGAAAAAATCGCAGTCGGCAGCAGCAGGAAAAAAAGCAGGCAAGTAATCGAACATGCGCTTCCCACGCCTGCTAACCATCGCCACCCGTGTCGTCAAAGACACGCTGCTCTCGCTGCCGACGGAGATTCGCCACGAGGCGGCAGACTGCCGCATTGAGTTCGCCGAGATGGATGCCTTGATTGACATCGATGAAGACCTCGATCCCGACCTGCTTGGCCTGTTTGAAGGCAATGCCCGCTGCGATCCCCTGCCGGAATCCCCCGACGAAATGCCGCGCATCCGCCTTTTCCTGGACAACCTCTGGGATGAATGCGCCGGTGATCTCGCCACGTACCGCCACGAAGTCCGCATCACCTTCCTCCATGAACTCGGCCACTACCTCGGACTGGATGAGGACGAGGTGGCGGCGCTCGGGCTGGAGTGATCAGGCATCAGGCTTGTCCACGATCACCGTGGTATCTGCGATCAGGTCATGCAGGCATCGTTGATCTTCGCGGAAGATGAAGCAGGCGTCCACAATGGGATAGAACGGCACCACCTGGGCAATGATGCCGTTCACAAACGAACGCAACAAGAAGGCTTTCACGAAACCAGGATTCTGCCCATCTGGATGTGTCACAATACGGATGCCGAGCCATTTTTGGCAAGGGTCTGCCCCTTCGTGGAAAGCAGTACAATGTTGTAGATGAGGAGACCAAGAACACCCAGAGCCGCGAGGACAAAACAGATCACCGAGCCAGTTGAAACTGAATCCTTCTTGTGATCCATCATCGCGATGCCGCAAACCACCGGCAGACCAACCACGAACATAACGATCAGAGAGTCCAACAAAGCTGCTCCTAGCCGGCTGCCACGCGAGGCGAGCTCGAGCTTTGGCGTCATCGCTGAGGTGATGATGTTTGCCTGGGGTGCGGCATAGGGATTGAATGCTGGAGCAGCTGTGGCAGCAGCAGAAAAGACCGGCTGCGGCACCTGCATACTGAAACGTGAGCCCAGGCTCTGCCATTCCGCCATGCCTTCAGTCCAAAACAGGTCTTCTGCTGAAAAGCGCCCATCTGCGACACCAGATTGAACTTCCGGCTCTGGAAAGACGCCAAGTTGCTGACCGTTGCGTGCGATGTGGTAGTCCATGGAAGCTCCTTTTTGGGTGAAAGAGAACCTGCTGTCGAGAACAATTATCCCATTTTTCGGCGCCCATGCAGCGCCTGATAAAGTGTGAGTTCGTCCACATGATCAAGCCCGCCCCCGGCAGGCATGCCTTGGGCCAGCCGAGTGATGGCGATGCCCGCAGGCCGCAGCAGATCGGCGATATAGCTGGCTGTGGCTTCCCCTTCGACATCTGAACCGAGGGCGATGATGACTTCTTCCGTATGGAGATCACGCACGCGATTGACCAGTGATTCCATGCGCAGGTCTTCGGGGGTCACGTTGTCCAGCGGTGAAAGCCTGCCGCCAAGCACATGGTACAAGCCTTGAAACGCACCGGAGCGCTCCATGCGCAGCACATCTGCAGCCTGCTCGACAACACAAAGCTGCTGCTGCTGGCGGCGTGGGTCGTGGCAGAGCAGGCACTTGCTGCCGTTTTCAATAAAGAACCCACAGTCGCCGCATGGGATGATGCGATCCCTGGCCTCCAGCAAGGTGTTGGAAAGCGTCGTGATGCGGTCATCGCGCATCTGCAGCAGCCAGATCATGAGACGCTCCGCGCTGCGCGGCCCCAGGCCGGGCAGTGATTTGAGCTGGGCGACGAGACGCTGGATCGCAGGTGGATAGTCGATGCGCACGGCAAAAAAACTCAGGTCGCGGCGAGTTTGCGCGCATGTTTGGGCGTCTCCCTGGCGGACGATGAGGCCTCATTCAACGCAAGTTCAACGCGCTCCATAAAGTACTTGAGCGGCGCATCTTCTCGGCCCTCGATGGATGCGCTGTTGAAGCTGTCCAGTGCCTGCTTCAGTTCGCCTTTGCGGTACTGCACCACCCCCTGCCAGAAGGCATCACGGGCGCGAATGTCCGGCTCCGGCAGCACGCCCTTTTCAGCCAGCAGCTCGTAAACCTCGCTCATCTGACTGGAACCAACGGTGCTGACCATTTCCATCGGCCGCACCTCGGCATTGTCCTTCACCAGGGCATACGTTCTCGCGCTCAGCAGCACCTTGCTGCCGTACTCAGCGTTCAGCACACAAAGCTGGGTGGAAAAATCGATCACATCACCCACCGCACTGAAACTTTCGAAGTGACTGACCCCAAACAAACCGCAGACCGCCGGTCCGGTGCTAAATGCGACACCGATCTGCGCCTTCTTGCCGAAGCGCTGCTCGATTTCTCGGGCCAGCGTGGCCAGGTGGGCGCGCAGCACGGCGGCCACTTGAACGGCATGCAGGGCGTGATGCTCATCTGTCAGCGGGAAACCGAAGAAGACTCGCACCTGCCGGGCATTGCAGTCATCCAGGTAAGCACCGCGCGCGATGAGAAATTCCGAAATGCTGCGCTGGAAGTGCGTGGCCAGTTCCTCGAACCGAGGCGCTTCGATGCCCGTGGAAAGCTCACCATGATTCAGCAGCCGACAGGTCAGCACGGTGATTTCACGGCGCTCCGTCATTTTCGCCGGGTTGTTTTGATCTGCCAGCTCCTCAAACAGGCGCGTGGAAAGCCGTCCGACAAAATAGTCACGCATGACATGACAGCGGTAGGCATTGACCGAACCTCCCACGGCAATTCCAGCGATGCCGGCGAACCACAGCGCCAGAGATCCAGACACAGGCTCAAACAGGACGCTGCTCATGGCCATGATGCAGGCAAAGGTGGTCGTGAGAAAGGTGCCACCGAGCAGGAAGGCAAAACGCCGCCACTGTGAGGGCATCTCAATGCACACCCAGGCGCTGATGAAAGCCATGAGGGTGTAGTAGCCATACTGCAGCCAGATGATCTGCTTCAATCCGCCGGACGGCAAAATGAAGCCGCGCGCAAACAATACTGCAAACCAGTCTGCCGTGGCTTTGAAATAACCAAAATGATACAAGGCCAAAAACGGGATGCAGACAAGCACGCCAATGAACATGGCGGCGGAATGATTACGATTCATGGGCGGGCGAGTCGGGAGTGAGATCAATGATGTTGGAAACCGGCGGCTGCGGCTGAGGGCGACAGGCGTCCACGACGAGTTCGCTGACATACTTGTCCGGATTGGCTATCGCGTCGGAGGTGATGACAAAACGCGTCTGGCCAGTGCTGCGCGTCACCAGCTTGAGGCCAAAGGGATAATCCTTGAAGAGTTTTGCACACAGGGCCTCCACATGCAGCCCTTCACGCTGCGCCCGTGTGGCGACAGCGGCCACGGCTTCGCTGTCAAAGTCGAGCATCAAGCCATGCTCCCGCTGAAAACGTTCGGCAAAGGCCATGACCTCGCCAGCATGGGCGGCACCAAGCTCCCGGCTCTGGCTGGCTGCGTCAGCCCGGCATCTGGAGAGCGTTTGTTCCGGCTCTTTGACAAGTGCGCCGTCGATCAGCAGTTCCGGCAGGCCGAGGCTGGGCATTTCAAATTTGAAGTCCCGCAGCACCCGCTCCCAGGCGGTGACGAGACCACGTGCGCCGGTCTTTTCGTCTTCAGCCCGGCTGGCAATCTCTCGTAGAGCGTCATCTTGGAAGACCGCTTTGACGCCGTAGGCGGCGAACTCACGCTCATACTGGCGGATGAGGCTGCCTTCGGAATTTTTCATGATCTGGAACATGTCATCCGCACTGAGCGGATCGCAGACGACACGCACGGGCAGGCGGCCGATGAATTCAGCCTCGAAACCATAGTCGATGAAGTCCTTGGTGCGCGCTTCACGGAACAGATACTCGGCAGCGGTCGTTTTCGTGTCTGAGGAGACAAAGCCGATGGATTTCCGGTTGGTGCGCTTTTCGATGATCTTTTCCAGACCACCGAAAGCACCGCTGACAATGAAAAGAATGTTGCGCGTGTTCACCACCTCGCGGCCGGTGCGACCTTTGCGGGTGTCGAACATCATCTGCATCTGGCTGCGGATGTCGTTCGGTGCGTAGAGGGCCACCTCGGTTTCCTCCATCAGTTTCAGTAGGGTCGTCTGCACCCCGCGCCCGCTCACGTCGCGACCCAGGCGTTCGGGGCCGCTGCTGAGCTTGTCGATTTCATCCAGATAGATGATGCCATGCTCAGCGAGCTCGATGTCACCATTGGCCTTGGCGACGAGATCACGCACCAGGTCATCGACATCCGCGCCGACGTAGCCGGTTTCGCTGAATTTCGTTGCATCCGCCTTCACAAACGGCACACCGATCAGATCAGCGATGTGTTTGACGAGGTAGGTCTTCCCGACCCCGGTGGGGCCGATGATGATGACATTCTGTTTGGAGAATTCGAGCTTGGGTCCACCGGAGTTTGACTCGCGATCATCGCGCAGCATCTGGGCGTGGTGGTAGTGATCACAAACGGCGGTGGCGAGCACTTTTTTGGCTTCATCCTGCCGGATCACAAAGCGATCAAGGTGCGCTTTGATGTCGGCCGGCCGGTAGTTGAACTCGAAGACCTTGCCATGATCGGGTTTGGCATCTTCGACGGGCTTTTCATCCCCTTCCATCAAAGGACGACCGCCAGGACCTTCAACGCGGGTGAACAGCACCTGGCCGCCCAGCGTGTTTTTGATGAAATCCTCCAATTTGCGCGTGATCTCCTCCGGACTTCCGGGCGCTTTGGTTTTTTCGATCTCTGAGGGTTCAGACGTGGGGTCGCTCATGGGGGTGCGGACAGTGCGCTAGGCGGAGCCCGCTGACAAGCGGCACGATGCGTGCTGTGAACCGGCAAGAAATGCTCTTTTTCCGGGTTGCACGGCCCCCATGACATCCCATACTCCGCCCCCCGCATTATGTCTGCACCCGTGAAAGTCGCCGTCGTTGGAGCCAGTGGTTACTCTGGAGCCGAATTGCTGCGCCTGCTGCTGCGGCATCCGAATGTTGAACTTGTGGCAGTGACTTCGCGGTCGCTGGCGGGAAAAGCGCTTTCCAAGGAATTTCCGCGTTTCCGCAGTGTTGGCGTGGCCGATTCACTGACCTTCACCGTGCCTGACGCCGCCGCCTTGAAAGCCGCCGGTGCCGAGATCGCCTTTCTGGCCGTTCCGCACGGGGTGGCGGCCGAATATGCGAAGCCGCTGCTTGAGCTGGGCCTCAAGGTGATCGACCTCAGCGCGGACTTCCGTCTGCGGAGTCCGGCGCTTTATGAAGAATTCTACGGTCACGCACACCCTGCGCCTGAACTGCTGGATGAAGCCGTCTATGCTCTGCCAGAAATACGTGCTGAGCAAATCAAGACAGCGCGGCTCATCGCCTGCCCGGGCTGCTACCCTACCAGCATTCTGCTGCCGCTCATTCCGCTGCTGAAAGCGGGCCTGCTCGCAGAATCGCCGCTCGCCGTTGCCAGCATGAGCGGCGCCAGTGGTGCAGGACGGAAAGAAAGCATTCCCCTGCTCTTCTGCGAGGTGCAAAACAGCGTGCGCAGCTACAGCGTACCGCTGCACCGGCACCTGAGCGAAATCGGGCAGGAGCTCGCGCTCGCCGCCGGTCGTGAGGTGAAGCTCTCGTTTGTGCCGCATCTCATGCCGACGCATTCGGGCATCTGCACGACGACTTTTGCGCAGATGCAGCCGGGCGTGACGATTGACCAAATCAGCGCCGCCTTGCATTCCGCCTACGATACAGCGCCCTTCGTGCGTTTGCTCGGGGTGAATCAATCTCCCGACACCAAAAACGTCACCGGCACCAATTTCGTGGACATCGGCTGGTCCTATGATGTGCGTGCCGGTCAGCTCATATTGATGAGCACGGAAGACAACATCGGCAAAGGTGCCTCCGGCCAGGCCGTGCAAAACATGAACCTCATCTGCGGCTTCGAGGCCACCGCAGGACTGTTGTACGTCTAATCCTTATGGCGACCAAAGCACACGACGAACGCGAATGCCGCGTCTCATTCAAAGTCATCGACGGTGGGGTCACCGCCGCGAAGGGCTTTCGCGCCAGCGCGGTGACCTGCGGCATCAAGAATCCTGAAGCCACCCGCCTTGACCTCGCGCTGATCGTTTCCGACGGGCCTACGACTACGGATGCAGTCTTCACAACGAACAAAGTCCGCGCCGCCTGCGTGCGCGTGTGCCAGCAGCACATCAAAGAGAGCGACACCCGCGCCATCATTGCCAACAGCGGCAATGCCAATGCCTGCACCGGCGTGAAGGGCATTCAGGATGCCAAAGCCATGACCAAGGCCGTGGCTGAAGAACTCGGCATAAAAATGCGTCAGGTGCTCGTCTGCTCCACCGGCATCATCGGCATGCCGATGCCGATTGAGCGTGTGATCGTCAAAGTGCCCGATGCCGTGGCCAAGCTGAAGGCCGACGGTTCCAATGACGCCATGACCGCGATCATGACGAGCGACACGCGGCCGAAGACTTTCGCGATCGATGTGCCCTGTGGCAAAGGCAGCTTCCGCATTGGCGGCATCGCCAAAGGCGCAGGCATGATCTGCCCAAACATGGCAACGATGCTCTGCTTCATCACCACTGATGCGAAGATCGGCAAAGATGAGCTGCACCGCTCCATGCGCTACGCGGTGGAGAAGAGCTTCAACTGCATCACCATCGACGGGGACACCAGCACGAACGACACCGTCATTGTAATGAGCAACGGCCAGTCGGATGTGCCCACGATCAAGAAAGGCTCGCCCGAGGCGGAGATCTTCCGCTGTGCACTGCACAAGGTGATGCTGGAGCTGGCCAAGATGATCGTCTGCGACGGTGAGCGCGTGACCAAGTTTGTAGAAATCCGTGTGCGCAATGCTCGTACGCTGGGAGATGCGCGCAAGGTGGCCGAGACCGTGGCCAAATCCCTGTTGGTGAAATGTTCCTTCCATGGCTGCGACCCAAACTGGGGCCGCATCATCCATGCCGTCGGTTATTCCGGCGCGCGCATTCGGGAAGAACTCATCGACATCTATTTCGGCGGACTGCAGGCCTGCAAAGGCGGCTTGGCCACGAAGACGCCTGTGGGAGAGATGGAGAAGGTCGTTAAAGAGCCGAAGTTCACCGTCACGATTGATCTCAACCTCGGCACCAGCGGTTACACCGTTTACACCAGCGACCTCTCCGAGGAATACGTGGATTTCAACAGCGCGGAATACTCCGCCGCCATCCACGCGAAACGCCAGAAAGGCTTCGCTTGATCGAGTCACGCCTTCACTTTCATTTCGATGAATCCCCTCGACGCTCAAATCACCAAATCCGCCGTACTTCTTGAAGCCCTGCCTTACATGCAGAGCTTCCGTGGCTGCACCTTTTTGATCAAGGTCGGCGGCAGTGCGATGGAAGACCCGGAGCAGGTGGACTCTTTCCTGCGTGACGTGGTGTTCCTCGAAGCGGTGGGTATCAATCCCGTCATCGTTCACGGGGGCGGCAAGGCAATCTCGAAGGCCATGACCGAGTCGGGCCTGCAAGCAAAGTTCATCAACGGCATGCGCGTCACCGACGACGAAACCATCAAGATTGTCGAAGAGACGCTGGCCCGCGTGATCAACCCGGAAATCGTGACCAAGATCAACGCCTTTGGCAGCAAAGCAGTCGGCATCCCCGGCACCGAAGTCTTCATTGGCGAAAAAATGAAGGGCGACCTCGGCTGGGTCGGCGAAGTCAGCGACTGCAAAATCGCGCTGATCCAGGCCGCCGTTGCGGGCGAGTTTGTGCCGGTGGTTTCCCCCGTTGCCCGTGAACTATCCACCGGCAAAACGCTCAACGTGAACGCCGATCTCGCGGCCTGTGGCCTGGCCAAGCGCCTCAAGGCCACCAAGCTTATCTTCCTCAGCGACGTGCGCGGTGTGATGCGCAACCCGAAAGACGACAGCACGCTGATCCCCAGCCTCGATGAGGCCGCCATCACCAAATTGAAAGCCGAAGGCATCATCAGCGGCGGCATGATTCCCAAGGTGGACTCATCGCTCGACTCGTTACGTGGCGGCGTGGGCAAAGTGCATCTCATCGACGGCCGCCTGCCGCATGCGCTGATTCTCGAAATCTTCACCGACGGCGGGATCGGTACTGAAATCCATTTGTAACCCTGAGATGAGAACGAGTGATCAATTGATGCAGGAGTTTGTCCTGCCGAACTACGGTCGTTACAATGTGTGGCCTGTGCGCGGTGAAGGCCCGTACGTCTGGGATCGTGACGGGAAGAAGTATCTCGACTTCGCCGGTGGTGTGGCCGTGTGCCCGCTCGGTCACTGCCCGCCCGCGGTGGTAAAAGCACTGACGGAACAGGCGAACACTCTGATCCATGTCTCGAACTGGTACTGCATCGACAAGCAGGCCGAACTGGCGCGCATTCTCGTCGAGGAATGCGTCGGCATTCCCGGGAAGTGCTTCTTCTGCAACAGCGGTGCGGAGGCGAATGAAGGGCTCATCAAGCTGGCGCGGAAATACGGCCAGCAGACCGGCGGGCGGTATGAGATCATCACCTTCACGGGTTCGTTTCATGGGCGCACGTTTGGTGCGATGACGGCCACGGCGCAGGAGAAGATTCACGGGGGCTTTGGTCCGCTGCCACCGGGCTTCGTCTATGCCCCGTTCAATGACATCGCGGCACTCGAGTCTGCGATCACCGACAAGACGGCCGCCATTTTGGTGGAGCCGATTCAGGGAGAGAGCGGCGTGAATGCTGTCACGCCCGAGTTTCTACGCGCCGCCCAGCGCCTGTGCCGCGAAAAAGATCTGCTGCTGCTGCTGGATGAAGTGCAGTGCGGCTTTGGCCGCGCGGGCGAGATGGCGGGCTGGCGCAGCATCATTCCGGGGGATGAAATCCAACCCGACGGCATTAGCTGGGCCAAGGCCATTGGCAGCGGCTTCCCGCTGGGCTCGTTCTGGGTCAATGATCGGCGTGATCTGAGTAAGACCCTCGGCCCCGGCACCCATGGCACGACGTATGGGGGCTCCCCTCTCGCCTGCGCCGTCGGTATCGCCACCCTGCGCACGATTTTGGATGAAAAGCTTTGTGAGAATGCCAAAATTCGCGGAGCGGCCATCGCTGCGGCAGCCTGTGCATGGAATCACGTTCTGATCAAAGAGGTACGCCAGCTCGGCCTGTTCATCGGCTTTGAACTCCACGCCGAAGCCATCGCCGCAAAGTCCGGCGGCAAGCTGCCATCCATCTTCCTCGCGCAAGTTCTGCTCGATGCCGGCATGATGGTCACTCCCGCCGGCCCCAATGTGGTGCGCTGGCTCTCGCCGCTGAACATCACCGCAGCCCAGGCCGACGAAGGGCTCGCCATCTTCAAGAGCGTGCTCGATCAGCTCGCGTAAACCCGCCATGATATGAAACACCTGCTTTCCATCGAAGAACTGACCAAGGAACAAATCGAGAGAATCGTCGATCTGGCCTGTGTGCTGAAAAAGGACCGCAAGGCCTCACCGCAGGTGCTCAACGGCCAGCAGTGGGCGCTGATTTTCAGCAAGTCTTCGACCCGCACCCGTGTCAGCTTTGAAGTGGGCATTCGTGAGCTGGGGGGCGCGGTGATGTTCCTTTCCAGCGCCGACATCCAACTGGGCCGTGGCGAGCCAATCAAGGACACCGCACGGGTGATGGGCCGCATGATTCATGGCGCGGTCATCCGCACCTTCGCCCAGAAAGACGTCGTGGATTTCGCCCAGTATAGCGGCATCCCCACCATCAATGCCCTGACCGATGACGAGCACCCCTGCCAGGTGCTGGCGGATTTGCAGACGATCAAAGAACACCTCGGTGGCTGGCAGGGAAAACGCATCTGCTTCCTGGGCGATGGCGACTGCAACATGGCCCGCTCATGGATCTGGGCTTCGGTGCATCTCGGTTTTGAACTCGTCATTGGTGCGCCCAAGGCCTTCCAACCGCAGGAAAGCTTCATGCATCGTGTGCCCGGCAACACCGTCAGCATCGTCGATGATCCCGCCGAAGCGGTGGGAGCCTGCGATGTCGTTTACACCGATGTCTGGGTCAGCATGGGCAAGGAAGCCGAAAGCGCCGACCGCATTGAGACACTGAAGCCCTGGCAGATCAACAGCGACCTCATGAAACACGCCAATCCGGGCGCCCTCGTCATGCACTGCCTGCCTGCCTATCGCGGCAAGGAAATCACCGAGGAAGTCATGGAGGCACATGCCGATTTGATCTTCGACCAGGCCGAGAACCGTCTGCACGCGCAGAAGGCGATCATTGTGGAGATTACACGGAAATGAGCGCCTCTGTCACTGCCAACAGTCCCCTCGGAGTTTTTGATTCTGGGGTGGGTGGATTGACGGTGGTGAGGGCGCTGCGGGATCTGCTGCCGAACGAATCCATCGTCTATCTCGGTGACACGGCGCGTGTGCCGTATGGCTCGAAATCCCCGGACACAATCCGGCGCTTCTCGATGGAGGACACGCAGTTCCTGGTGGCGCATGGTGTGAAGGCCGTGGTGGTGGCGTGCAACACGGCCACGGCGCATGCGCTGCCGCTGCTACAAGCCACGTTTCGGGTGCCGGTGATCGGTGTGCTCGGCCCCGGGGTGGAGGCGACGCTGGCTGACGCCTCCTGCGAACGTGTGGGCATCATCGGCACGGCAGGGACGATTCGGAGCCACGCCTACCAGCATGAGATCGCCATGCGGCGGCCAGACATTCTGATTGAGGCGCGCGCCACTCCGCTGCTGGTACCGTTTGTGGAGGAAGGCTGGACCGACCACCCGGCGCTCAAGTCCGTGCTGCGTGAATATTTAAAGCCGATGCTCGACAAAGGCATCGACACCCTGGTGCTGGGCTGCACCCACTACCCGCTGCTGATTCCGGTGCTGAAGCGCATGCTGGGACAGAAGGTGCGGCTGGTGGACTCCGCCAGCACCTGCGCGGCGCATGTGAAAACCAGCCTCGAACAGGGCGGCCTGCTGCGAACGACCAAAGCCAAACCCACCCTCGACATCTACCTCACAGACCATTCCGAGCAGGCGGAGAACCTCGCCAAGCGCTTCCTGGGCACGGATTTCGGCAAGGTGAAGAAGGCGGTCGTTTGAAGCAGCCTATGGCAATCTCAAATTGCCCGGCGGTGAAGGCTCGCTAGCCTGACCTCCCGCATGTTTCCACGCATCTTTGACCGCTATCTTGGCCGCCAGGTCGCATCAGCCACGCTGATCGGCGTGGCGCTGCTCAGTGGTGTGATGGTACTGGGCAATGTGTACAAGAAGCTGGACCAACTGCTGGGCAACACGGAGCTGCCCATCTCGGTGATCGCGGAATTCGTGACACTGGTCATTCCTTTTTCGCTCATCTTCACGATTCCCTGGGCGTTCCTGACGGGGATCCTGCTGGTGTTTGGGCGGCTTTCCGCAGACAATGAGCTGGTGTCCCTGCGCATGACGGGCATGTCCATGCCGCGCATTTGCGCCTCGGTCTTTGTCCTGGCGGTACTGCTAAGCGGCGTGTGCCTGTGGGTGAATGTGAGTCTGGCACCAGCGGCCAAGGACCGAATGAAGCGGTTGTTTTACCAGGTGGCGGTGAAGAATCCTGAAACCCTGTTCCAGGAGGGCCAGGTTCTTGAGCGCGTCCCCGGCTACCGCATTTACACCGGCAAGCGTCATGACAAGACGCTCACAGACATGCACATCATCATGCTGAAAGATTCGCACGCCGGCACCTACATCCATGCCGACACAGCCACCCTGCACACCACTCCCGGCTCGATCGACCTGCTGATGGAACTGGAAGGCATGACGGAAGAGACTGTGCCAGCCACGGGGCAGGGCCAGGTCGGAGGACTGTCCATGGACAAGCAATGGCTAAAACTGCCCCTGTCTGAGATGCAGAAAGACGCCGTGCGGGTGAATGCGAGCATGAAGACCACCAGCGCATTGGCCGAGGAGGTACGCACCTGGAAGGATTCGATCTCCGGCGAGGCGCTGACGCCGGTGACGCGCTCCCTCTCGCTCACGGAACTCAGCAAACGCTACAGCTTTTCGATGGCCTGTTTCACCTTCGCCCTGGTGGGCATTCCGCTGGGGGTGACGGCGCAGCGGCGCGAGACCTCCTCGGGCTTTGCGCTGAGCCTGATCACGGCCACGGTTTACATCGTCTTCATCATTCTGGCGGACACCCTCAATGACAAACCGGCGGCCATGCCGCACCTTATCATGTGGCTGCCTAACGTGATTTTCCTCGGCATGGGCGGCTGGCTCTTTTACAAGCTCAGCCGGAAATAAAGCAGTCTCATTGTTTCAGCAAGCCGATGACCGCCGAAGTCATGGCTGTCACACCGGTTTCGATGCTGGGTTCTGGAATGGGTTTGAAATAGGGCGAATGCAGCGACGGCAGCGTGGTGCCCTTCTCTTTGGCTGCGGCAACGACCACTGGTGGCTGGGTGCCAAGCCAGAACATGCACAACTGCACTTTGTCCTTCGTCATGCCGTATTCGGAGAAGTCTTCCGCTCCCATGACGGGCTCGCGGGTGATCACGTTGTCTGCGCCGATGGCGGCACCAATGTACTGGCGCACTTCCTGGCACAGCGCAGGCTGGTTGTGAAGCGCTGTCGCCCTGTCATCGGACACGAGCACCTCCGGCATCTTGTCAGCGGGCATATTGGCGGACTCCGCCTGGGCTTTGACGATGCGCTTGATGGAGTCGATCAGATGCTGCCGAGTTTCCGCTTTGTAGCTGCGCAACGTGAGTTGCAGGCGCACTTCGTCGGAGATGATGTTGCTCTTCGTACCGCCATGAATGCTGCCCACAGTGACCACCGCCGGATCACCGGGCTTCACTTCGCGGCTGACGATGGTCTGCAAAGCCAGCACGATCTGCGAGGAGAGCACGATGGGGTCTTTGCAGAGGTGCGGCATCGATCCATGCCCGCCGACGCCCTTCACCACGATTTCCACCGAGTCCACATTCGCCAGCGCAAAACCTTCCACGATGCCGACCGTGCCATGCGCCATGTCGGACGAGCAATGCAAAGCGATGGCCTTGTCCGGCTTGGGAAATTTTGAAAACAATCCCGCGCGCAGCATGAACCTTGCGCCGAGCACCCGCTCCTCCGCCGGCTGACCGATCATGACCACCGTGCCCTGCCACTGGTCTTTAAGTTTGCTCAAAGCGCGCGCCGTTCCCACAAAGCTGCTCATGTGAATGTCGTGACCGCAAGCATGCATCACGCTCACCTCGTGCCCGAGATCATCCTTCACCACCTTCGTGCTCGCATAAGGTGCCCCCGTCTGCTCCTTCACCGGCAGCGCATCGAGATCCGTTCGCACCAAGATCACCGGCCCATCGCCATTTTTCAAGACGCCGACAACGCCATGCCCGCCGACATTTTCCGTGACCTCCAGCCCGGCCTCACGCAGCTCTTTGGCAATGCGCGCCGCCGTTTCGGTCTCATGCAAGGACAGCTCAGGGTTGGCATGCAGTTCCTTATAGAGAGTAACAAGCGATGGCAGTTCCTGTTTGACCACCGAGGACACATCGGCAGCAGCAAGAGATGACCCGACCAGCAGAGACAGCAAAAAGGGCTTCATGCAAGGCACTAAGCCAACAATCCTGCTGTCTTGCAAGACTCAAGGTGATTTGGGCAGCCATCCCATCGCCCCCATCCACTCGGCACACCGTTGCGGCCAGGCGTTAATGGGCTGCTTGTTGTCACGCATGCCGAAGCCGTGGCCGCCTTTGGTGAACAGGTGGAGTTCACACGGGATGTTAAGCTTTTTGTATTCGAGGTAGAGTACCGTGGCAGCGGTCGGGTTCTGGCCGTCGTCATGGGCGCAGGCGAGGAACATCGGCGGTGCGTCCGCAGGCACGGTAAAGCCCTCTTTGAGCTTCGTGGGATCTTTGGAGTCCACGAAGCCCCCGCCATAAATCATGATGCCAAAATTTGGCAACTCGGTCTTAGTGGCGCGGTCACAGGCAATGTGGGCAAGCAGGTTCCCGCCCGCACTGAAACCCAGCAGGCCGACGCGCCTTGGGTCAAGATTCCACTCTTGGGAATGCTCGCGGACGAGTTCGATTGCCCGTGCAGCATCGGCCACAGGCTTTTCATGCGGCGCGGCTTCATCGCGAGTCGGCGTGCGGTATTTGAGCAGGACGCCGGTGACACCGATGCTGTTAAGCCATTCGCACACCTGCGTGCCTTCATGAACGGCGGAGAGGAAGACAAAGCCGCCACCGGGTGTGACAATTACGCTGGTGCCGTTTGGCTTTTCCGGGCGATATACGGTGATCGTGGGATCGTGGATATCGGTGAGCGTGTTCTTACCAGACTTGGTGCGGATGAAGTCCTCGGTGCCCTTGGAATGCGGCAGCATCTGACCGGGCGCGCCATCGGGCCAAAGTTTCATCTCAATGGGATCGAACGCACACAAGCCAGCCGGAGCGATGAGCAAGAGAAGGAATCGTTTCATGGATGCATTTATGCCGAGACCCGCCGCCTCTGGCAAGCCTCAAGGCCATTGATGGTTGCAAGAATGAACCTGCCTAGGGCGAACAGAATCAGCATCAACAAAGGTTTCTTGCGCAGATTTCTCCAAAAGCACCGTTTTTACTTCAATGATGAAAGCACTTTTTCTCCTGCTTCTCGGCACCGTCTTCGCACGTGCAGAACTGCGAGTGTCCACGAACTTTGAAGGCGGCAATGCGGAGGTGGTGACGCTCGATCAGGCGGCGGCCAAGCTGCGCATCATGCCCGCGCTGCATGAAGGACGCGGCTGGCCCTGCTGGTGGTTCCTTCGGCTGGAAGGCACCACAGCGGGGCAGGAGATCACCCTTGAAGTGCAAGGGCAGACGAAGCCTTTCCGTCCAGGCACGGTGCTGGCATCTTCCTGGTGCCAGCCGGACCAGGCGGCGCTGAGCCATGATGGAAAAACCTGGCGGCAAACGGCTAAGGCCGAGCGCACGGCAGACAAGGTGGCCATTTACAAAGTGATAGCAGAAGGCCCGAGTCTCTGGCTGGCCTGGGGTCCGCCATTTGTGCCCGCAACCGCCGAGACTGTGCTGACTATGGTGAAAGCGAAGCTGGGTGACGAGGCGGAGCGCTTTGAACTGGCGAAAACGCGCGATGGGCATGCGGTGAACGGCATCCGCATCGGCAAAACTGACGCACCACGTCAGGTGTGGGTGAACGCACGCCAGCATGCCTGGGAGGCGGGCGGAGCATGGGTGGGGCGCGGGTTTGTAGAATGGCTTGCGAGCGCGGAGGCACAAGAATTTCGCAAGCGCTGCTGCGTGCATTTCATTCCCATCATGGACGTGGACAATGTAACCCTCGGCGCCGGTGGCAAGGAAGCCCTGCCGCAGGATCACAACCGCGACTGGTCGGACGCGCCGCGTTATCCCGAAGTCGCGGCGGCGCAGAAGCGCATCACGGAGATCCAGGGCACGCGCGGGCTGGATGTGTTTCTGGACCTGCACAACCCCAGCCCCACGGACCACGCGCCATACTTCTTTGGTCCGTTTGGCTTTGAACGCATGACGGGCGTGCAGCGGGAGAACTACCAGCGCTGGATGGATCTGGCTGCGGCGCAACTCACGGGGCCCCTCAAGGTGGAGCCGAAGTATCGCTATGCCACCTATGTGAAGACGGAGGAGGAACGCGGACGCATGAGCAGCGGCTGGGCGCGCGCGCATGGCGGTAAAGGGACGATTTCCATCACGCTGGAGACGGCCTGGAACACGCCAAACAGCACGGCGGAAAATTATATGCTCTTGGGCAGTCAACTAGCCCGCTCGCTGGACGCCTACCTGAAAGAGCCGCGGCATTGAGTCCGATACCTCCCTGCCCCGCCATGCATCCATTCGACGCCAACCGCCTGCACCTGACCCGCCGCTCCCTGTTTGGGAAAACGGCGCTGGGCATCGGTGGCGCGGCGCTGGGAGAGCTGCTGACACGGGAAGGTTTGGCTGCGCAACTGCCCGATCCGATGGCCCCGGTGCTGCCGCATTTTGCGCCGAAGGCGAAACGCGTGATCTACCTGCTGCAAAACGGAGCACCGTCCCATGTGGACCTGTATGACTACAAGCCGATGCTCAAGAAGATGCACGGCGCGCAGATCCCGGACAGCATCGTGGCGGGCAAGCGCTTCAGCACGATGACGGGCGGCCAGACGGCGCGGCCAGTGCTGGGCGAGATCACAAATTTTTCACGCCATGGCCACAGCGGCGCAACGGTGAGTGATTTCCTGCCGCACACAGCGGCGATAGCCGATGAGCTGTGCTTCATCAAATCCCTGCACACCACGCAGGTGAACCATGCTCCGGCGATCACTTTTTTCATGACCGGCAGCGAGCAGGCGGGCAGACCGGCGATTGGCTCCTGGCTGAGCTACGGTCTCGGCAGCGATGCCGAGGACATGCCGGCCTTTGTGGTGATGACCTCGCGCGACAAGGAGGCGAGTTGTGGCCAGATTTTCTATGACTTCTACTGGGGCAGCGGCTTCCTGCCGTCGAAGTACCAGGGGGTGAAATTTCGCGGCAGTGGCGACCCCGTATTGTACCTGAGCAATGCCGATGGCATGAGCCGCGAGGTGAAGCGCACCATCCTCGATGGAATTGCAGGACTGAACGAAATGAAGCTGCAGGATTTCGGCGATCCCGAGATCACCACGCGCATCGCGCAATACGAGATGGCCTACAAGATGCAGACAAGCGTGCCGGAGCTGACGGACTTCTCCGACGAGCCGCAGCACATCCTGGACATGTATGGCCCGGACGTTAAACGACAAGGCAGCTATGCCTACAACTGCCTCATGGCGCGGCGTCTCGCGGAACGCGGTGTGCGCTTCGTACAACTCATGCACGCCGGCTGGGACCAGCACCGCAATCTCAACACGCAGCTCAAGATTCAATGCACCGACACCGACGCGCCGAGCGCCGCGCTGGTGAAAGACCTCAAGCAACGCGGTCTGCTGGAAGACACCCTGGTCATCTGGGGCGGCGAATTTGGCCGCACTCCCTTCCTGCAGGGCAAGATCGAGGACACCAAGCAGTGGGGCCGCGACCATCATCCCTACACGTTCACGATCTGGATGGCCGGTGGCGGCGTGAAGCCCGGCATGACCTACGGCGAGAGCGATGAGTTCGGCTTCAGCGTCGCGAAAGACGGTGTGCATGTGCATGATTTCCAAGCCACCCTGATGCACCTGCTCGGCATCGACCACGAACGCTTCACCTTCCGCTTCCAGGGCCGCCAGTTCCGCCTGACGGACGTGCATGGCAGCGTGGTGAAGCCGGTGCTGGCTTGAGGTGCGGGCGGAGAAGAGAATCAACTGGAACAATGATCGCACATCTCGGTTGCATCCCGCTCTCGCCGCGTGTTTGAATCGTTTCGATGCCGATCACACGTTTCCTCCTCGCCTTCGCGCTCTGCGTCTGCGTGGTGGCGTGCAAACGCGAGGCGACGAAGACGGCCACGAAACCGGATGCGGCGGCATTTGTGGCCGATGGTGGCGGTGACGGCAGCGTGTGGGTGGTGGACGGACCGAATGGCGGCCGCCTCTTTCTGTGCGGGACGATCCACATTTTACGCGAGAAGGACTACCCCCTGGCCCCGGCCTATGAAGCGGCCTATATGTACTCGAACAAGCTCGTGCTGGAACTGCCGCCCGGAGCGGCCACAAGCGCGGAACTGACCAGCCGGATGTCACAGCTCGGTCTGTATCCGGCGACCACTTCGTTGGAGTCGAATGTGAGCAAGGAAACCTGGGAAACGGTGCGGAAATGGGCGGCCAAACACGGGCAGGATGCCGCCGCATTGAACCGCTACCGTCCATGGTTCGTGGCGCTCATGATCACCTCGATCGAATATGCGGCCCTGGGCGCCAAAGCGGACAAGGGCGTGGACTCTTTCTTTGAAGAGCGTGCGAAGCAGGACGGCAAGCCGGCCGAAGGACTTGAGACGGTGGAGTTTCAAATCCAGCTGTTTGCCTCCCTCAATGTGAAGCAGCAGCGCGAACTGCTGGAGCAAACGCTGGGTGAAGTCAGTTCGGTGGAAGAGGAGTATGAAAAGATGATCAAAGCATGGAAGTACGGCCAGTTGGAAGAACTGAAGGAAATGCTGTTCCGCGAGGCGGAGAAGTATCCCGACCTGATGAATCTGTTCCTCACCGCCCGCAACTTCTCATGGATGGACCGCCTGGAGCAGATGCTCAAACGCGGTGAGAAGGTGATGGTGCTGGTGGGCACCGGGCATTTCACTTCGGATACAGGCCTGATCGAGTTGCTGCGCAAACGCGGCTACCGCGTGCGGCATTATCGTGAAGTGACAGACTTTTGAACCGGCCTTACACGAGCCGCAGCCGGGTGAGGTCCTGTGTATCGACCATGCCCACGGGTTTGCCCGAGGCATCAACGACAACGATGTCATCGACACGATTTTTCTCGAGGGTGGCCAGAACTTCGGCAGCAAGTTTATCCGCCAGGATGCTCACCGGACGCGGTGTCATGAAATCGCACACGGGCTGCTCCGCAATGGCGTTGTTCTGCTGAAAAGCACGGACAAAGTCGCCATGCGTAAAGACACCGGCGAGCATGCCGTCCGGATGAGTCACAATGGCGGCACCGCTGCGGGCGCGGGTCATGGCCTGAAGTGCTTCGCGAACAGCCGTGTCCGGCTGGATGATCGCGAGTTGTTCTCCGCGGCGCATGACATCGCTCACACGCGTAAGCAACGCACGGCCCAGCGAACCTCCAGGATGCAGTTTGGCGAAGTCTTCGGACTGAAAGCCACGCGCCTCGAGCAAGGCCATCGCAAGCGCATCACACAAGACCAGCATCGTCGTGGTGCTGGATGTGGGGGCCAGATTCAGCGGGCAGGCCTCCTGGGTAACGTGGACATCCAGCACCACGTCGGCATTCCTGGCCAATGTGGACTGCATGCCGCCAGTGACGGCAATGATAGGAATGTCAAACCGCTTCAAATGCGGCAGGAGATCCAGCAGTTCGGACGTTTCACCGCTGTAGCTGAGCATGATCGCCAGATCGCCCGGATCGATGACTCCGAGGTCGCCATGCAGCGCATCTCCGACGTTGAGCAGGACGGTGGTGGCACCGGTGCTGTTGAGCGTGGCCGCGAGCTTGCGGCCGATGTTACCGCTTTTTCCAACACCACAGACGATCAGCTTGCCCCGCTGGCGGACCACCGTGAGCAGCAGTTCGATGGCCCGGGAGAAGGATTCGTCGATGCGCGCATGCAGCCGCTGCAACTCATCGATTTCGAGCTGAATGACGCGGCGGGCTCTTTCTGGGTAATTCATGGGCCGTAACACTTAGACGGGGAGTGAGATGCAGCAACCAAGTGCTTGAGCATGAGGTATTTCCCCGCCATGATTAGCAGCACCCTGTTTGATTTGCACTTCCACCAATGACTTCTGGTTCCATCGGTTCTCACCGCGCCTTCATGGGTGTTTGCATCACCCTGTGCGTCATCCTGTCGCTGACGCTCTACGTAGGCTGGCACTGGTATTTCGATAGCCTGGCCAACCGCAACACCCTGCTCGAACTGGCCGAAAAAGCCGAGAAGCGGGTTCAAGATCTGGAAAATCTGGGAATTTCCTTCGAGGCGGCGACCACCGAAGCCCCTGCGTCAAGCTTACCCAAAATACTGGCAGGTGGGGATGAAGCTCCCAAAACGACTTCCACTCCTCCTAGTCCCTCCAGTCAGCAGGATTCCCCGTATCCTGCAGAGTCCCACATCAGGGAGCTGTCCATGCAGGAATCCAGTGATGAAGTGGTTCAGGCATTGGCGATGCTGGATCAGTATTGGAAAACCGAATCTTGGCAGGGACGTCTGCCATTGGTGGCCCATTCTGAACGTGTCGCCGCCTTGATGAAAGATTACTACGACAATCAGGGTGCCAAAGACCCCGTCCCAGGCGACCTGATCAGCAAGGCGCGTTATGAGATCGATGGCACCGAAATCCTCTATTTCAGCTACAGTTGTAGCCGCCCCACCGGTTCTCTGGAAATCGCCATGCTGCGCGGCCCGCAGGGAAAATTTGTGGTCGATTGGGAAAGCCTCACGGGCTATGGCGAGATGTCGTTTCAGGAGTTCCGCGCCAAACGCCCCTCCAAACCGGTGCTCATGCGCACTTATGTGCGTTTGTTCGAGTACTACAATTTTGAGTATTCCGACTCTAAAAAGTACCTTTGCATCAAGCTGATGTCAGAGAACGGCGACAATTCGGTCTATGCTTACTGTGAACGTGGCACCAAACTGTCCCGCTGGATTGAGACTGATCTCGCCTCCACCGGCCCGACCGGCTTCAAGGGCTACACCATGTTGATCTCCTTTCCGCCAAACGCGCAGTCCAACCAGTGTGTGAACCTGGACAAGGTGGCGGCCCAACGCTGGCTGCAATTGCCTTGAGGCGTAGCCAAGCCGTCACGCTGTCCAAGCCGAGCCTGACCGCTCTTTATTCGCCGTCGCGGCCGATCGCCTCCACCGGGCAGCCGGTAAGTGCTTCTTCGCACAAGGCGCGTTCCTCGTCAGATTCTGGCTGCTTGTAGAGGAAAGAATGACCGCCGTCATCGTCACGCTTGAAGTTTGCAGGGGCCGTTTCGCGGCAAAGGTCGCAGTCGATGCACTGGTCATCGACAAAGTAGGCTCCTGGAGCGTTTTGGGCGTATTTATTTGCTGCGTCAGCCATGGGTCTGGAAAAGTAAGGGGCGGAGATAGTAGTCCCCCCCCCTCGGGTTTCAAACGGTTTTTTGCCCGACCGTTCCTTCCAAACTCCCTGATTGCAAAATGTCGAAAAACTCGCCCTCCTGATCCTCTGCGAAACACATGGTACAACGGTAAGCGGGACGGTAGATTCATGAACCATGAGAGAACCCGCCTTCTTCGAGCGTGAAGAAGGCGCTTCACCCACCATGAAATCCATCCTCGCTGCCCTGCTTGCCTGCACCCTCACTCTCTCCGCCCGAGACCAGACGCTCGACATCTACTGGATCGATTCCGAAGGCGGCGGCTCGACCTTGATCGTGACACCAGCGGGTGAGTCGGTGCTGATTGACACTGGCAATCCGGGCGGGCGTGATCCGCAGCGCATCCAGAAAATCGCGATGGAGCAGGCGAAGCTCACCCGCATCGACCATGTCATCATCACTCATTTCCATGGAGATCATTTCGGCGGGCTGGCAGAACTGGCTGAGTTGATGCCGGTCGGCACGCTGTACGACAAAGGCATCCCAGATGAAAGTCCGGACGGCAAGGCGCAGGACATGCGCTGGACGCTGACGAGCCGCCCTTACCGCGATGCGAAGGTGGAAAAGCGCGTGACGCTGGCCGCGGGTACCGTCATTCCGCTCAAGCAGGTCGAGGGCAGCCCCAAGCTCACACTCCGCTGCCTGGGTGCGAACCAGCAGTTCATCCCGGCTTATCCTGACCAGCCTGAAAACCCGCTCAAAGGTTCTGTGCCGCCGAAAGCAGCCGATCCGACGGACAATGCGAACAGCGTGGTGATGCTGCTGCAGTTTGGCGGCTTCCGCTTTTTTGACGGCGGGGATCTGTCATGGAATGTCGAAGAGAAGCTGGTCTCACCCTTCAATCTCGTCGGCACTGTGGACCTGTATCAGGTGGACCATCACGGCCTGGATGTGAGCAACAATCCCATGCTCATCCACAGCCTCCAGCCCACGGTTTCGGTGATGAACAACGGCCCGCGCAAGGGCACCAGCAAGTCTGCGTTGGATGCGCTCAAATCGACCCCGACGATCCAGGCGATGTATCAGGTGCATGAGAATGTGCGCGACGATCATGAGAACACGGCGGATAAGACGATGATCGCCAACCACGGCGATCTGGCCGAAAGCTGCGCCGCCGAGCACATTCACTGCACCGTCAGTACCGATGCGAAGAGCTACACCATTGAGGTTCCCTCGCAGAAGCACCGCCGCACTTTCCAGACGCGCGAAAAGTAAGGGCCCGCAGCCTTATTTTTTCCCGCTCAATTTCGCACGAATCACTGGTGCCAGCCACTTGGCCGTCTCATCGGCAATGACGTTGTAGCCGGCGAGATTCGGATGACGATCCCCTGCCCAGCCGGGGAGGTGGCCAAAGATGCCGTCGAGGTGGTTGTCGAGGACGACGACGGCGGGATCAGCGCCGGGCTGGATGTAGGGTGTGGCAAAGGCGCGCAGGTTTTCCGGGATCTTCGCGAGCTGGTAGCGGCGGTAGTTCAGCATGTCCGGGCCTTTCTTCAGCTCGGCGAGGTAACGTGGCACGATGTCAAAAAGCGTGATCTTTTCTTCAGCGGCGATCTTTGTAACGAGGTCGTTGATGTCTGCGTGAGTGCTCTCGATCGAGTAAGGAATGACCGTCATGGGAATGAGCATGGCGTTGGGGTGGTCTGCATGCAGACGGGCAAGCAGTTCGCGGAAGTCCTTGGGGAAGTTCGTTTTGAAATCCTCGCGTTTGGCAACGTCGTTGATGCCGTAGCGGATGAAGATGTAGTCGGCCTGAGGTTTGGTTTTCACCGCCTTGTCGTAGCGGGTGTCGAGCAGGCGGCGGATGAATTCTCCGCTGACGCCTTCGTTATAGACATCGCAGGACGGGAGATCAGCCTCGGCGGCGAGTTTGATGCGCAGCGTGTCCTCAATCTGCGGCTCATCCGGGGCGAGCTGCTTCGGAATTCTGGCCTCGGTGGTGCTGTCGCCAAGCAGGATGATCTGGAGGCGTTTTTTACCAGCCGTAGCTTCGCTAAACGCGAAGGGCTTGCCGCCAATAAACTGATCCGACGTGATCGTGGGGCAGATGCGTTTTTCGACATGCGCCACGAACAGCTCCGTGCCTTTTGTGTGGCTGACGAAAGGCCACCGTGCGGGATTGTACATGGTGTCCGTCAGGTCGCGCATGAGGACGACGTGCTTGCCGTTCTTTTCCATCTGGCGCAGACCGAAGGGACGGCCGGAGACGCACATGTTAAGATGGACGCCCATGAGGATGACGTTGTCGATGTTCCGCGCTTCGAGGAGATTCCAGATCTCGACACCACTGTCGCTGATGGCGTCTTTATCCTGGTCGATGCGCAGCACGTCGATCTGCTTTGACCATGGTGCTTTGGGATTGAGGCCCTTCGCTTCGAGTTCCTTGGCCCAGGCGGCATGCTCGGCGGGATCATCATCTTCACCGCCGTCGGTTTGATCCAGCGGATACACAGCAATCTCTTCCGCCGGGATTTGTTTGCACCATTCGGCGATCTTGTCTGGCAGGCGCGCAGCGGTGGGCGCGGACTTGGCGCGCTCACGTGCGGGCGTGCCTTCGTAGGGCTTCATGCAGCTGCTCGGCGCGTGGATGATGAGCACGCCATCCTTGCGGGCCATTTCGAGCACCTCATTCATGCGCGGTGCCATTTCGACCTCACGAGTCACTGCGTTTTTGCAGTGGTGCAGGTCCCACATGTCACAGACAATGATGGCGGTGCGGGAGGGCAGCCAAGGTTCCTTCACCGGTGTTGTTTTGCCGGCGGGAGCGCGGGATTGAAGCGTGATGGAAAGCGGAGTTTCCTGAGCCGGAGCTTGGAGCGAGAGAAGCAGTAGTGCGGGAATGAGCAGGCGCATGGAGGCGATACGCTGCTTGGGGGCGCATTTGCGCAAAATCCTTGGCTTTAGGTTGTGTCGAGAGACACTTCAATAATTCGAAAGTTAACTTGCATATTGTTAAATATAATATTAATTTCTCTTTAACTATATGGAAGAACCGTCATCCAACCGCCGCTGGCTCGATTCGCTGGAGGAAGAAGATATTAATTTTTTGAAGCGCTTCCTGCTGGCATCCGGCTCCCTCAAGGAACTGGCCGAGGGCTACAAGGTCAGCTACCCGACGGTGCGCCTGCGACTGGACCGGCTGATCCAGAAAGTGCACGTCCATGATGATGCCAATGCCGGAGATGCGCACGAGCGCCACATGCGTGCGCTGGCCGCGGACGGAAAAATCGACACCTCCACACTCAAAACACTGCTGTCCAGTTACCGCAAAACACAGAAATCCTAAAGCAACCACAGCCCATGAAGCCGTATCTCTTGATCCTCGCTTTGATGACCACGAATTTGAATGCAGTCGCACCAGCCTTCCCCAACCGCCCCTGGAAGGCTGGCACACCGGGACTCACCCTGCTTAAAGAGGCACACTCCGACAATGCGACAGCCACGATTGAGGTCACGGCCTCCGACCAGGCTGCCATTCCCCTGCTGATCGATGCTCAGCCGAATGTTGGCACTCATTCGTATGCATTGCGCGGCGAAGTGAAGTATGAGCAGGTCGGTGGTACTGGCTTTCTTGAAACCTGGACAAACGTGGGTGGTAACAAGTCCTTCTCCCGATCACTGGCAGATTACGGTCCCATGGCGAAACTCGCCGGCACCAGTGCGTGGCGTGAGTTCATGCTGCCGATGAACATGATGGGATCATCCGCACCCGTTCAACAGATCGAAATGAATGTCGTGCTGCCCAACGGCGGCAAGGTCTGGCTGCGTAATCTGCGGCTTGAACCGATGGACTTTGGTTCACCCGTCTTGACTCCCACCCTGTTGATGACGGTCGTCGTGGTGATCGCAATCATGGTCGCTCTGCTGATCTGGCGCAGCAGACGCCGCCGCTCCAGCGAGACCGAAATCAAACGCATGATGGCTGCCGACGCGTGATCATGTCAAAGGGCTGGCAGACATCTCAAAGCTGCGACTTCATCCACGAATAGAAACTCGCGCCGATCTGGGCATAGCCAGTGGCATTGGGATGGACGCCATTGTTGTCGGGGTAGCCCTCGACGGGATCGAGATTGAGTTCCGTGGGGACGATAAAAATGCCGTCCTTTTCGTGATCCGAGAGGCGTTTGAGCATGAGCTGCAAAATGCGGTGCTGGATGCGCTTCCAGCCCCAGCGCGGGTACTTGTCCTTGTAGTTGGCGGTGAATCCTTCCTGGCGCGCATTGGGTGGCGTGGTAAGGCCGACGGCGAGCTTGGCAGCGGGCGCGGCTTGGTGGAATGCGGCGAGAAGTTTGTCGGCGTTGTCGAGCACCTCATTAATTTTGGCGTCCGGGTTGTTGGGATTGGCACCAAAGCAGTCATTGATGCCGAGCAGGAAGGTGACGACATCCGGCGGCTGGCCATCGCAATGGTCTTTGAAGTAGCGTTTCAAATCGAAGACGCCGGTTTTGCCATCTTCGGCAGGAAAGACGAACGGGCTGGTGGCTTTGCGGGCGAGCGGACCTGCTGTCACGCCGGGAACTTCAGGCGCGAATTTGGTGAGGAAGTCGATCCACCGCCAGCCGCCGTAGCCTTCATGAGCGACACCGGGCTGAGCACCGGCGGGTTTGTGCGTGCCAAGCAGCGTGAACTTGGGATTGCCGGGTGTGGCAAGGAGGCGGGCGATCTCGTTTGGGTAAAACGAAGCGTGCGTGAGACTGTCGCCAACAATAAGCAGGTGCAGCGGCTTGGTGGAAATCGATTTACGCGGGGAGATGTGCAGCGTGGTCCGGCCCTGCTCCAGCACTTTGCCAGCGGCGTCTTTGACGGTGATGGCGAGCGGATGATCGCCGACATCGGCATCGGTCGGTGTGATCGTCCAGCGGCGAGCTTCGCTTGTGCCCAGCTTGCAGGTGAACTCGAAGCGGTAGGCTTCAGGCGTCTCCGTGAGCACGATGTTGTCGTGGTAAATGCTCATCGGCACGTCCGGCGTGGCGTACACGACGGCTGGGAGAGTGAGCTGGAGATCTCCGGCTAGGGCGGAGCAGGTAAGCGCACAGAAGAGACTGAGAATCCGGTACATGACCTCCACTACGGTGCGCCGTGGGCAAATCGTTCCATGAAGCGCACAATGACAGACATGGAAAGCTGGCCACCGGGCGTGGAAGGAAAGTAGTCCATGCCATGCGTGCCCCAGGGAATCTCAAGGAAGAAGTGATCCTCACGCTGCGCGAGGCGGTCATTGAAGCGGCGGCTGTGGCCAATGCCGACAAGAGAATCCTGTGTGCCGTGGAGGATCAGCGTGGGCAGGCTGCGCTGATCGAGAAACTCCGTCGCCGAGGCGCTATGATAAGCTTCCGGCACTTCCTGCGGATCCCCCCCCATGTACTGGCGCACCAGGTTGAGAGACTTTAGCAAATCATCCGGCACCGACCACTCACGCGCCAAATACATGTTGGGGGTGCCATAGACGTCGATGCATGCACGTGCTCCAAGCTCCGGCATGCCGTAAGCACAAGCTGCAGCGATCTGTGCACCAGCGGAGCGGCCCATGAGAACGATTTGATTCACGTCGATCCCGAGTTCAGCGGCGTGACTGCGAACCCAGGCGAAGGCACGGCGCGTATCCTCAGCTTGCGCCGGCCAGCGATGTTTCGGAGCAAGACGATAGGCATAGGAACACAGCACATAGCCATGGGAGGCAAGCTCGGCGTTGGCTCCAATAAATTCGCCAGGATCACCGCTGTCCCAGCCGCCGGTGTGGGCGACGACCAGACAGGGCTGCAGCTTGTCAGCGCCAACGGGGCGATAGATCACGATGTCGAGTGATTCGTCCCCTTCCCGCCAGTAGGTGCGGCGTTCGTGCTGCACTTTGAATTTCCCAGTGTGCAGTGGCAGCCACAGACGCAGCCAGGAGAAATTCAGGCCCTGTGCCGTGGCGATGCGCGATGCCTGTACGGCGGGAATGAGAAAGACGCAGGCGAGCAGGAAGCAAACCAGCGCAAGCCAGCGCGATGACTGCGCGGCAGGATAAATCAACACCAGTGACAGGAGCGTAAGCCAGTGACCAAACTCCGTGGTGGCCAGCTGAAGCTGCCACTGCCAGCGCGTCGGCGACATGATCCAGGCGTTCAGCGCCAGCAAAGCGAGGATGAGGAGTGCCAGAATAAGAGCCACGAGTTTCACGAATCGAGTGCTATCCGTTTTATGCGTGATTCTGGATTCACGTATTTCAAAAAGAAGGCGCGGATCTCACGATCCGCGCCCTTTGGAAGTCACTGAATCAGGATCAACCGGCGATGGTGAACACCTCGCGGGCGTCCGCAATGCTACCATTCAGAGCAGCAGCGGCGACCATGACGGGGCTCATGAGGACGGTGCGGCCAGTGGTGCTGCCCTGACGTCCTTTGAAGTTGCGGTTTGAAGAGGACGCGCAGAGCTGATCGCCGACGAGTTTGTCGGGATTCATCGCCAGGCACATGGAGCAGCCTGCGCCGCGCCATTCGAAACCGGCTTCGCTGAAGATCTCGTGCAGACCTTCCTGACGGGCGAGGGCATCGACGATCTGTGATCCGGGAACCGCGATGGCTTTGACGCCTGCGGCAACCTTGCGACCCTTGATGAACTTGGCCACTTCGCGGAAGTCGCTGAGACGGCCATTGGTGCAGGAGCCGATGAAGGCAACGTCGATCTTTGTCCCTTTGATCGGCTGACCGGCTGGCAGCTTCATGTAATCGAGGGCGTCCTGGATGGAGATGCGACCGGGCTCGGTGGTGGCGCTTTCGGCGGTCGGGACGTTTTCGGTGACGGCGATGGCCTGGTCCGGGCTGGTACCCCAAGTGACGGTGGGCGGGATGTCTTCAGCCTTGATGTTCACCACGTCGTCATAAACAGAATCAGCATCCGAAGCCACGGCGCGCCATTGGGCGACAGTGGTCTCCCAGGCATCGCCCTTCGGCGAGTAGGGGCGGCCTTTGAGATATTCGAAGGTCTTTTCGTCCGGATTGACGTAGCCGCAGCGTGCACCGCCTTCGATGCTCATGTTGCAGACGGTCATGCGCTCTTCCATCGACATCGCGTCAAACAGGCTGCCGCCGTATTCGTAGGCATAGCCGATGCCTCCATTCGCACCCAGCAGGCGGATGATGTGGAGGATGACGTCCTTGGAATAGACACCGGGGCGAAGCTGGCCATCCACATTGATGCGGCGGACCTTCATCTTCCCGAGCGCCATGGTCTGGGTGGCGAGAATGTCGCGCACCTGGGTGGTGCCGATTCCGAAGGCGATGGCACCGAAAGCACCGTGCGTGGCGGTGTGGCTGTCGCCACAGGCAATCGTTGTACCCGGCTGAGTGATGCCCTGCTCAGGCCCGACAACGTGAACGATGCCCTGCTTGCCGCTGGAAAGGCTGAAATAGGTGATGCCGAAGTCCTTGGCGTTCTTGTTGAGCTCCTGGATCATCGCCTCGGCGAGAGGATCGGAAAACGGGGAGACCTGGCTATCGGTCGGGACGATGTGATCGACCGTGGCGAAAGTGCGGTGCGGGTAGGCCACCTTCAGGTTCAGGTCACGCAGCATGCCAAAGGCCTGCGGGCTGGTGACCTCATGGACAAGATGCGTGTCAATGAGGAGCTGTGTCTGGCCATTGTCGAGGGTACCGACGACGTGCGAGTCCCAGACTTTTTCGAAGAGTGTTTTGCCCATGATGCGTGCGAATTGGTGGATTGAGGGCTGTCAGACTAGCACGCCCGGCGGAGGGCGCAAGAAAGCCTCTTGGCTTTTGCCGCCGGACCTGCCAGCATCCTCATCCATGAAATGGCTGAAAATTCTCTACGTGCAGGTGATCCTCGGCATCGTGCTGGGCGTCCTACTCGGCCTGCTGTGGCCGCCGACGAATGCGATCGTCATTTTTGGCCACCCCTACGACGCGACCGACCTGCAGCCGCTGGCGGAGGTTTTCATCAAGGCGATCAAGATGCTCATCGCCCCGATCATCTTCTGCACCGTGGTCTGCGGCATCGCCAGCATGGGAGATCTGAAGCGGGTGGGACGAGTAGGATTGAAAGCCCTGCTGTATTTTGAACTCGTCACGACGGTGGCGCTGATCATTGGCCTGGTGGTGGCAAATGTGATCCAACCGGGCGCCGGGGTGGAGCATCATGCCTCGGCAACGGACGCCTCCAAGCTGGGCGAATACCAGGCCAAGGCCCATGACACGAGCACCAAGGCCTTTTTGATGAACATTGTTCCAAAGACCTTTGTGGGAGCATTTACGGACGAGTCCGTGCTGCCCGCCCTGTTTCTCGCGCTGCTGGTAGCGGTGGCACTGTGCCAGATGGGGGAGAAGGGCAAACCGGTGCTCGACCTGCTGCACAGTGTCTCAGAGGTTTTTTTCAAACTGGTCGCCATCATCACCCGGGGCGCCCCCGTCGCAGCCTGCGCGGCCATGGCCTACACCGTGGGCTCGGAAGGGCCGGGCATGCTCATCAAGCTGGCCAAGGTGCTGGGCTGTGTCTATCTCACCTGCGGGCTGTTTGTCTTCGTCGTGCTGGGCAGCATCGCTCGGTGGAACGGCTTCAGCCTGTGGAAGTTGCTGGTGTACATCAAAGACGAACTGCTGCTGGTACTCGGCACCTCCTCCTCGGAGACCGCTCTGCCTCAGCTCATGCTGAAGCTCGAAAAAGCGGGCTGTGACAAGTCCGTGGTCGGAGTCGTCATCCCGTCCGGTTACTCGTTCAATCTCGACGGCACCTGCATCTATCTCACGCTTGCCGCCTTGTTCGTCGCGCAGGCCACGAACACCCCTCTGACGCTGTGGCATGAGATCGTACTGCTGGGTGTGCTGCTGCTGACATCCAAGGGAGCCGCAGGGGTCACAGGAGCGGGATTTATCACGCTGGTGGCGACATTATCGACCATCGACACCGGCATTCCAGTCTCAGGTCTCGCAGTTCTCATCGGCATCGACCGCTTCATGTCAGAAGCCCGAGCGATCACCAATCTCATCGGCAACACGCTGGCCACTCTCGTCGTGGCCAAGTGGGAGAAGGAGTTCGATGCGGAAAAGGGAGCCATGCTCCTGCGCTGATCTTCAAATCAAGCCTGACTCGCGAACCTCACAGCTCGATCTTCATCGGCGGCGGCGGGGCGAGCTTGAGCTTGGGGCCTTCCTCATCCGGAGTCTCCACGGCATCGACGGGAATGGCCTTGCGGATCGGCGTTCCGTCGTCATTGACCGGGCTGGCACGGGGGACGGCCTGCTCGGAATTGTACGGATCTTCACCGATGACAGTGAGCGCCTTCATGCGCACAGGCTCGATATGCACCCAGCGGGTGTTCGCAGCGATAAGCGTGGGAGACTCGAAACCGCTGGGAAGTGCGCGTGGGCCGAACTGCTTGATCTCAACCGGCAGGCCTTCTCCCGTGTGCAGATTGCAGAAGCCCTCCAGCAGCGTGCCTGGGCGCAGATATTCAAAGTAGGTGGAGCGTACGGATTTCTCACGGCCATCAGGCCCCTTGATTTTCTCGTAGCAGTAGTCGGTCGCGCGCATGCCGCTGCGCTGGCACATTTCCACCCGCTCCGCCGTCTGCGGCGGCTCGATCTCCTGCGGCATGTAACGCGTGGCGCTGGCGTTGATCATGTCCACCCACACGGGGAGCACGATGCGATTGGAAAAGGCACCGGGATAGATCGTCTTCTGCTTGTCAAAGCCAGCCCACACGCCGCAGGTGACGCCGGAGGTATATCCCAAAAACCAGAGGTCCTTAAATTCGTAGTGGGTGCCGGTTTTGCCGCCGGCCACGAACTCGCCTAGCTTGTACTCACTGACGGCAGGGCTGCCAGTGCCACGATGCAGCGCTTCCACGAGACAGGTGTGTGTCTGGTACGCGGCGATGGGGTCCATGCTCTGCACGCTGCGCAGCGCCGCCTCGGAGATTTGAAACACCACCTTGTCGCTGTTGTCAGTGATGCGCTGGATGAGATTCAGCTTCTGCGGGCGAGTGCCCAGAGTGGGGAAATTGGAATAAGCCAGGCACATCTCGCTCAGTCGCACCTCGCTGGCACCGAGGAAGGTGGAGGGATAGTCGCGCATGTCGGAAGTGATGCCGGCCTTCTGCGCCACCTGTTTGACCATGGGCACACCCACGCGCTCGCCCAGCCGTACCGTGGCGGAATTGCGGCCCTGCACCAGTGCCTCACGCGAACTCATCGGGGCCTGCGTCCATTTCGGATTGTCCACTTCCGCACCCCATTCGCCCAGAATGCCGGTCAGCCCCCCGATCATCACGCGGCGGTTGTCCAGCGGGGCATCATCCACCTTGGTGCCAGGATAAAGCCCCGGGCTGCTGAAGGCGGCGGCATACACGAGCGGGGTGAAGGCGGTCCCCGCCGGGCGAACGCCATCCGTGGCGCGGTTGAACTGGCTGTCGCCAAAATCACGCCCGCCGACCATTGCCAGGATGCTGCCGTCTTTGTTGTCGATCATCAAAGCCGCGGCCTGTAAATACTCCGGCAGTGGCTTGGGAGTGGCGGGGTCAATTTCTCCCCGCTTCAAGCGCGCACGGTAGTCGGTCATGATGGCACGGAACTGCGCGAAGGACTGGTGCTCATAGCCCGGGCGCTTTTCGACCTCGGCCATGCGCTTGCTGACCGCCTCCTCAGTGGCCTTTTGCAGATCCTGGTCAATGCTGGTATAGATCCGAAAACCGCCGATGGAAGCACGCTCCTCGCCGACCAGATCCACCACTTCACGCCTCACGGAGTCAAAGACATAGCTCAGACGCGGATCGGTGCTCTGCGGTGCGGTCACAAGAGGTTTTTTCTTGAGTTTCGCGGCTTCGTCCCTCGTCAGCGTTCCTTCGATGGACATGCGTTCGAGCACGTAGTTGCGCTCCTTCATGGCACGCTGCGGATGCTTGATGGGCTGGATATTGTTCGGGCTCTTGATCAGTCCGACAATCGTCGCCGATTCCTCAATAGTCAGCTCTTTGACATCCTTGCCAAAGTAACCACGAGCCGCCGCCTGCACGCCGTAGAAATTCACCCCGAAGAAAATGCGGTTCAGGTAGAGTTCGAGAATCTCCGGCTTCGAGAAATGCTTCTCGATGCGCTGGGCGATGAACGCCTCCAAAATCTTGCGCTTGTAGCTGCGTTCCAGGAGCTTGAACGTCTGCCGCGCAAGCTGCTGCGTGATCGTGCTCGCCCCCTGATTGACTTCGCGGGCCACGATGTTTTCCTTCACCGCGCGCAGGAGACCAATGTAATCGACCCCGTCGTGCTTGAAGAACCGCGAATCCTCCTGCGCCACCAGGGCGTCGATGAAGTGCTGCGGCACATCGGTGACCGGCACCGGGGTGCGATTCAGCACATAAAGGCGGGCCATTTCATCCCCATCACGGTCATAAATGATGCTCGCGGACTCGAGTTTCTTGAGTTCTTCCAGGTCAAATTTGTCGGCATCCCGCCGCAGCGGTGCCACGATCACACTGTAAATGCCGAACGTCGATACAACGCAGAGCAGAGCAAAAGCCACCAGTGCGCTGAACCAGCCGCGGCGGTAGAACGGCAGTTTTAGGCCGGCTTCGCCACGCCAGTTGCGCACAGGCTGGGGATCGGGATCATCACGGAACATGGCTTGGTAAGAAAGGTGGGAGGAGAAACTACCCGCCCTTCACATTCCGCGCCAGTTCTTTCCAGCCCCTCGCATGTCTTCCCTGCCCCAGATTCTCCACGAAAAACTCTCCACCACGCCGTCCGGTCGGCTACCCTTTCCGCAAGTCATGGAACTGGCGCTCTATCATCCTGAGCATGGTTATTATGGCGCAGGCCCGCGCAAAATCGGCCGTCAGGGAGACTTTTTCACCAGTGTGAGCGTCGGCCCCTTGTTCGGGAAGCTGCTGGCCCTCTACGCTTTGCGGGAATGGCAGGCGCTGGGCGAGCCGGAAGATTTCACCCTCATCGAACAAGGCGCGCACGACGGGCAGCTTGCAGAGGATGTGCTGAACGCACTGGATGGCAAACCGCTGCGTTATCTCATTGTGGAGCCGAACCCGAAATATCGTGAAGCACAGTTCAAGCGCCTGGGCGACCGGGTGCAATGGGTGGAAAGCCTCGCCGAGCTGCAATCCGGCCCCAAAAACGGTTTTTTCCTCTGCAATGAGCTGCCGGACGCTTTTCCGGTGCATCTCGTGCGTTGGAATGGGCAGAGCTGGGAGGAATTATTCGTCGAGACCGACGGCACCGAGGCTTTTCGTTTCATTCCGGGCGATTGCTCGTGTGCCGAACTCGCAGACGAGGTGAAACACCTGCCGCACGATCAGGCCCCTGGGCACACGCTGGAAATCAACCTCGCCATGCTTACCTGGATCCGCACCCTGGCCCAGGCCGCCTTTCGCGGGGCCATCTTCATCGCCGACTACGGTCTGGATGCGGAGGAGTTCCACGCCGACTCGCGCGCCGATGGCACGATCCGCCGTTACCGGCAGCACCAGATGGATGGCCAGGTGCTGGCGGACCTCGGCGAATGTGACCTGACCACGCACATTAATTTCACACGCCTCATTGATGAGGCCATGCGGCATGGCCTCACCCAACGCGAATACGATCTGCAAGGCCGCCTGCTGGGCCGCATGGCGATGCCTTGGCTCCAAAGTCTCGACGGCAGGCCGCCGGACGCTGCCACCATGCGCCAGTTCAATTCGCTCACCCATCCCGCGCTGATGGGAAGATCGTTCCGGTGCCTCATCCTGGAAAAGTCAGCCCGTTGATCACTTTCACACGTATTCAGGCCGTGAAAAAGTTGCTCATTCTCATCAGCGGTCTCCTAGTCAGCGCGATTGGCATTGCCGCCTGCGTCACATCGCGGGCGGGATATGAAACGGCTAAGTACAAAGTCATTCGCACTGAGGGTGAGTTTGAGATTCGTGAATATCCCGAACTCAAAATCGCGACAACTCCGCGTGAGGCGGACAATTCAAGCTTCATGCGGTTGTTCCGCTACATCGATGGCGGCAATGTGTCCAAAGAGAAGATCGCCATGACGACGCCGGTCTTCATGGTGGATGGGAAAATGGCTTTCGTGGTGCCGGAAAAACACATGGGCACCACACCCGTGCCAGCATCTGACCAGGTGAAGGTGGACACCATGAAGGCTCGGCGCGTGGCCGTACATCGCTTCAGCGGTTCCCGCACCCAGGAGCTTGAACCACAGGCTCTGGCGAAGCTGAAAACCTGGATGAAGCTGAACAAGCTTCAGGAGGCCGGAACGCCCTTCAGCGCCTACTACGACCCACCGTGGACGCCGGGCTTTCTGCGCCGCAATGAAGTGCTGATTCCCACCCCTCTGCTCTAATTCTCATGCGCATTGGCATCACCGGAGCCTCGGGATTCATCGGCAGACACCTCACCGCAACTGCCATAGGCCAAGGGCATGCGGTGATCGCTTATTCACGCAGACCTGGACTGGGCCTGACGCAGCCAAAAGAGGCGCCGCATGCGCTGCCTGAAACGCCGCTGGATGCACTCGTGCATCTCTCGGGCGAGTCGCTGATGGGCCTGTGGACCCCAGAAAAGCGGGACCGCATCTGGAAAAGTCGCGTGGATTTCACCGAGGCGCTGGTAGCCCAACTCGGCACTTGGAAACCAGAGAACCGGCCCAGGGTGCTGGTATGCGCTTCCGGCGCTGGATTTTATGGCCACAGCGGTGCTACTCCCGTGGATGAAAGTTCGCCGCGCGGTGATGGGTTTCTGGCGGAGGTTTGTGCAGGCTGGGAGATGGCGGCACACCGTGCGGAAGCTTTCGGCATCCGCGTCATCACCTTGCGTACCGGCATGGTGCTGGGCCGCGATGGCGGGGCTTTCCCTCTCCTGCGGCGGCTCTTCGCCTGCGGCCTTGGCGGCAGGCTGGGATCAGGGCGGCAATGGATGGCCTGGATTCATGTTGAGGACGCGGCGCAGATCATCCTCAAGGCGATCACCACTGAAACCGTGAGCGGCCCGGTGAATCTTTGTGCGCCGGAAGCGGTGACGAATGCAGAGTTCACTCAAAAACTTGCGGCGGCCCTGCATCGCCCAGCGTTTTTTCATGCGCCGACTTTTGCGCTCAGACTGCTGCTGCGCGGGATGGCGGACGAGATGCTGCTGGGCGGGCAGCGAGTGATTCCTCGTGTTGCATCGGAGATGGGCTACGGCTTTGCGCATCCGACACTCTCCGATGCTTTGGCGTCGCTGGTGTGAAGAGTCCCGTTTACAGTGGTTGACGGTTGTTTTCCAAACCATTGTCAACCATCGTCAACGACCGTAAACAATCGTCAACTCCCCCACATGGCATCCCAGCAGACCACCATCGGCATCATTTACGATTACGACCAGACGCTCAGTCCGACGTACATGCAGGATGAGACGCTCTTCCCACACTTCGGGATCAATCCGCAACAGTTCTGGAAACGCAGCCGGGAACTGGTGGATCAGGAAGGATACGATGGCGAACTGGCCTACCTGAAGTGCATGCTGGACTACCTCGACATGGATCGACCGACGAACGAGGACCTGCGCAAACTGGGGGCCAAGCTGCATTTTTTCAAAGGCGTGCCCGAATTGTTCGATGAGCTGAACAAGGTGCTGAACGATCAGCACCGTCTGCTGGGCGTGAAGATCGAGCATTACATCGTCTCCAGCGGCTTGAAAGCGCTGCTGGACGGTTCAGCCCTGGCACCGTTTGTGAAGCGAATCTTCGGCTGTGAGTTCGGCGAGGATAAAAATGGCCGTATCACTTTCCCCAAACGCGTGATCAGCCACACCACGAAAACACAGTACATTTTCCGCATCAACAAAGGCATGCTGGAGCCGCATGAAGATGTGAACGACCACATGGCTCCTGAACTGCGCCCGATCCCATTCCAGCACATGATCTATGTGGGCGACGGCCCGACCGACGTGCCATGCTTCACCCTGATGAAGCGCTACGGTGGCCATGCGGTGGCGGTTTACAATCCTGACGAGCCAAGCCGCAGCAGCTTCCGCAAGTGCTACCAACTCACCGGCCTGGCCGACCGCGTCAAACACATCGCCCCAGCCGATTACCGCCCCGGCAGCCACCTGCGGCTGCTGCTGGAGGAGATGGTGTCGGACATTGCCGACGGCATCGTGCGCAAAAGGCGCCAGGAGATCGAGGATGGCACGGTGTCCGCGCCGCATTTTTGATGTTTCAAAATCTGCTCTCGGGACTTTGTCACTTCCTCGTCCGCACGAATGGAATCGAATCGGCTATGGCACGATCAAATCGACCGTGTTGCTGGCAGCGCGTTTGAGATCGCCCACCCGGTATTCGATGCTGACTTTGAAGGTGCCGGAGGTCTTGGGCGGGGCCATCCAAAAGGGAGCCTTGGCCCGCAAGGGTTTCACTTTTATCTCATGATCGGGAAACTCGACAACCCAGAAGTAATTGTCCGTATCCGCAGGCATTTGCTCGCTGGGAAAGATGACCCGGTGGATGAGACCTCCCCGTCTATCATCGTTGCTGAGTGTGATGAATGGAGCTTCCGGTGGAGGCGTTGCACTCGGGGCGGGTTGCGGCATGGCCGGCTTCAGACTGTTGCCGCCTGGGGATGATGGAGCGGCGTCTGTCTGTTCTGGTTTGGCGGAACCGGGATCTGCACCCACCTTCTTGCGCTGTTTGACAGTCTCCAAGGACACCGAGCCATCCTTGTGCCCAACGATATGTTTGCCATGGCCATCCGTCCATTCGCTGACGATCACACTTGTGCTGCCCAGCGTGGCGGAGGTGATGTTTTTTCCCTGATAATGATAGTTCGGCCTGCTGCTGTTTCGGAGCAACGGGCAGATCATGAGCCGCGATTTGTCGGTGCCAAGATACTTGTCAACGAACAGGTCGTCGAGTTCGTCAGGGAAGCTGCCCTGATGGTCTTCGGCCCAGGTGATGCACCCGATGCAGAGCTGCTTCACGTTGTTCATCGACTTCATCATCGCGATCTGGTCGAAAGAAGCCTGCTGCGCAGTCATCTCCCTTTCCAGCGCCTTCTTCCACACGGGATTTCTGACGATCCCGAGCATGCCAGCCAGGACCACGAACCACATTCCGATGAAGGCGACGAGACAGACCGTCCACCAAATCATGATTTTCTTCAATCCCAGTTCGGTGCTTTTAATCCAGCCCCAGACGTAGGGGTACAGGCTGCAAAAAATGCCGAGGATGCCGAGGCCAACGCCCTCTCTTTTGAACAAGGCAACCAGCACCCGGATGTAACAGATGAGAAAACCGATGCTAACTGCAGCAAAAACGGCCAGAAAAATGAGGCCGAAGATTCCAACGGTGGCAGTATTCATGGCGGATGACAATGAGACTGGGTGGATAAAATGTCCGCCGGTGTCTGGCTAGGGGCGGGAACTCACATGGAACGATGGGGGTAACCAGCGTTTTTCATGATTTAAATGCACCATCTCCTCGGATTCACTGTGACCCGCGCCGCATTTTCAATTCACGGCAATTCCCCGCGCCCGCATGTCGCGGAACCACTCCACGTAAGCGGGCACCCCTTCAGCAATGGTGGTGGCGGGTTTGAAGCCGATGAGTGCCTTCGCCTTGCTCACATCCGCAGAAGTCAGCGGCACATCTCCCGGCTGCTCTGGCAGTTGATTGATCACGGCCTTTTTACCAACTGCTTGTTCAATGGTGCTGATGAGGTCATTGAGCGTGACGGTCTGAGAGCCGCCCAGGTTGAAAATGTCGCAGATAGGGCCGCTGCGGTAGTTCAAGGCACCGATGATGCCATCGACAATGTCGTGGACGAAAGTGTAGTCACGGGCCGTACCGCCGTCACCGTACTTGTCGATCGGCCTGCCATCCTCAATGAGGCGGGTGAACTTTGAAATGGCCAGATCAGGACGCTGGCGCGGTCCATAGACAGTGAAAAAGCGCAGGGCGACGGTTTTCATGCCGTAAAGATGGCTGTAATTGGAGCACATCTGCTCGCCTGCCATCTTGGTCATAGCGTAGGGGCTGATGGTCTGCAAAATCGGGTCAATCTCTGCAAATGGCACCTTTTTATTCACGCCATAGACCGAAGAACTGCTGGCGAAGACAAAGTGATTGACCCCAGTGCGACGTGCAGCTTCGAGGAGATGAAAGGTGCCTTTGATGTTCGTATCAATATACAACTCAGGCTGCTCAATGGAAGGGCGCACGCCTGCGCGAGCGGCCAGATGGATGACTGCGTCAAAACGGCCCACTTCAAAGGTCTCCGCAACAAACTGCGGATTGGAGATGTCCCCCTCACAAACAGTCACTTTCGGCCCGAGCGCTCGAAGATTTTCACGCTTGATGGTTGGATTGTAGTAGTCGTTGAAGCTGTCAATGATTGTGACCTGCCCTGATTCATCACGAACAAGGCGCTCAACGGTATGGGAGCCGATGAAACCAGCTCCGCCTGTGACAAGGATTTTCATGCTAAAAGAGTCCCGGGTGTCTGGGGTGCCGACCACCGGATGCGCAACTTACAGGCAGTGACCGAACAATTGCAAGGCGTCAGGAGAAAGGGATTGACGCAAGGGGGCAAATTTCGGTAAATGGAGGGGAATTATCCGAATCCGTCATTTTTGTTGCAACTGAATCATGAGCGAACCCGAAAACACGCCTCCATCACCGCCGCCGCCATCAGGCTCCACGCCCAAGACTGCCGCCGTCCCGCTGAAAAAAGAGACCGTGCGCATCACCCTGCGTGGACGTCCGGGTGCGGGTGTGACCCAGCCGCGTGAGTCCACTGCTCCTATTTCCCCAGCTACAGGCGGTATTCCAGCCTCCTTTAACACGACCTCCGTGGTTCCCATGGTGTCGAAAAAATCCACGGCTCCGATCCAATTGCCTTCGGCCCCGCTGCCGCCACCCGCGCCGAAATCCAGCACTGCTCCGGTGAGGCTGCCTGCGCCGCCGATGTCGCCGCCGTCCAGGAAGACCACCACTGCCATTCCGGTGGCATCATCACCGCCACCGGCGGTGCCCGCTCCGACAGGAGCGATGCCGCCCCCCCCGGCTCGTCCGCTGGCTCCGCCCATGGCCCCAAAGCCACCTGGAGCGCCCATGGCCCCAAAGCCGTCTGGTGGCGCACCAATGGCACCGTCTGCCCCCCGTCCAACCGCCCCTCCCATGGCTGGTTTGCCAGCGGCCACCCGCCCGCTGAGCCAAAATCCTGCAGCCCCTCCTCCGCGCACCGAAACAGGTGCGCCGACTGTTCCGCTGCAAAAGATGCCCGCATCTCCGCGCCCTCCGACGGCACCCGGAACAGGCACTGGTCCCATGGTCGGTGGTGGCGCGAGTCCAGCGGCTCCGCTTCCGAAAGCGACCGTCAAGCTGCAGCCAACCCAGGCCATGCAGCGCCCGTCCATCTCCGCTCCTCCCAGCGCACCTGTGAAACGCAGTGCGGCGGCTGATGCGGAACAGTTCTACGAAGAAAAGGATCCAGAAGCTGGCCTGGTGCCACTGTCAGTGATCTGTTTTGTCCTCTCCGCCCTTTTGATGGCAGTGCAAATGTTTGGCGCAGATGCAGTTAAAACTGCCGAGCCTAATGTTGAATCGCCCATCATGGTGCCTGCCAGCGGCAAAATGCCCTGGGAATCCCAAAGCAAAAATTCAGGAGTCTGGGCGAATTCGTTCTCGTCCCAGTTGATGAAGATTCCCTGAAGTCATTGACTGATCGATTCACCTTTTCCCCGTTCTCATCTCATGCCACTTGCCTGGTTAATTTTCATCCTCGCTGTTGCCACCTTGGCCCTCAATTTCCTCGCCAAAAGTGGTGGGGGCATGTGAGTCTCTGACGTGAATCAGCGCACCCGCGCTATGGACGGGCTGCGTGAGAGTCTTTCATGCGGTTTCTTTGATGACCCGCAGAGGCATCGCCTGTTCTGACTGGTTGGGATGATTCTGGCTCGCAAAGCTGACACTTCCCGGAGTCTGGAGAAGCCGCCGGGCAAATCCCGCGTCACCCCAAGGAACGCCATTGCATGGCTCATGCTTCATGCCCTCGACTCAGGCAACCACACCACCGCTGCTTATGGCTTGCCGCCGCGACCACCGGGGTTTGGATCCATGTCCAGGTCGAAATTGAATTTGGGGAAATCCTTGAGGGTGAAGGAAACCAACAGACCGAAATCAGAGACGCCGTTGCCGTTGTTGCGCGACATCAAACCAAAAGAGGCGATCCAACTGCTCAGGTCTTTTGAAATACTGTAGCTTTGGAATTGGAGGATGCCGTTTTGGGCTTCATAAATATGGTAGGTGCTGATGCCGAAATTCTCGTTCAAACGTGCATACAGGCGTGTGTAAACCAGGCTGCTGTTGCGGAAAAAGGGATGATCGTAAATGTATTGATGCCCCATCTCAATGGATGTGTTTTTGCTCACCATCCAGGTGATGCCATTGTTGGCTTCCGTAAAGCTTCCAACACCTTTAGTGACTGGCAGTTGCAAATCCGAACGCAAAGTGGCCCAGGGGACCGGAGCCCAGAAAAGCTCATTGTAAACATTGGAGAGGCTGCGGCCATATTCAGGGTCTTTGCCAAACACATTCATATAGGTGTTCATTCCCGCCCAAGCGTAGGTCTGATTGTCTCCGCCATCAGGGGTTTCCCAGAAACTGCCATAACCGTTGCCTCCCAGATAGTCGCGCTTCGTTTGCAGGACGTTGCGAAAGCCGATACGCGCCACATCCCATGATCTCAGGCTGTCCACTGCGGTGAAGAGCGACACATCAATGGAACGCGGCCGGGTCGTGGTAGAAAGCCGGTCAATGGCGGGCAGACCCGCATTTTGACTGGCGTCAAGATAGGAGTAGTTCAGGTAGGGCTGGAACACGTGACGGATGCCGTTGAGTCCCAGCAGTGGAACTTTCACGTCGCTCCAGCTCTTGGAAAGTTTGAAGGAGACATCCAGCCCCAGGTGAAAGATACCCCGGGTGTAATTTTTCAGGCCGGTGACACTGCCGACAATGCCATCGTAGCTCGTCATGCCAACACCCATTCTGGGCGTCACATTCAGCCATCCCATGTAGGTCTTCGGATACAAGAACTCATGGTAGGTGTGAAAACGGGCATACCCTGGCTGCGCCAGTCTGCTCGAAATTGCCCCAAGTCCCTGGGATATCTCGACAGGGGTCAGATTGGAATTGTTCGGAGCACCCGAGAGGCTGACGAATTCTGAAGCGGCGGTTCCAAGCGGGTCTGCCAGAACACCCGCCATTCCACCTGCGCCAAGGGCCTGCAGACGCAGCAGTTCGGCTTTCTCCTGCTGCCCCACCAGTTCACCAATGATGCCCGCAGAAATGGTGCCCTGGTGGTACACATTGGACTTCCACAGCGGCCTGCGGGTGAAATCGATTGAAAGCTCGGGCAGCCTCGTCGTCGTCCGGTAGAAGTTGTTCAGCTTGAACTTTGCCAGCAAGGTGGCGACGTACGCGTCATTGGTATGAATGAGCGAGATCAGATTGTCAGGCTCGCGATTGGTGCGGAAGTCATTGAAGAAGAAGTCTTCATAAAAGTGGATGTCGCTGATCTTGTTGATGTCGAAGTCAAGATACCAGGTGCTCACATCCGGCCCCGGAAGGTAGATGCGGTGCTGAAAATTCACCCGATACCTGTCCTTGGGCACAGGATAGCGTGTGGCGCTTGTCGCGTTTGTCGTAGGAGCAGTGTCACTGACGCCGTAAATCTTCAGCGTGCCGAAGTTCTGCCGGTTGGCGCTGTGCCGCAGCGAAATTAAATCCACCCCGGCACCCACGCCACGCTTGCTGCGCAGGTCAACCTTGTACTTCGCGTAGGTATGGTCGCCGTGCACCACGGCAAGCTGCGTCAGCAGGAACTCTCCCCAGCGGCTCTGATAACCGGGGCCGAAGCGAAAGTTGGCCTCTTCATCCAGCGATTTGGTGAGCTTGGGCAAGAAGAAAATGGGCGTCTTTCCAGCATACATCTTCACATCCTTGAGGATGGCCCTGTCATCTGGATAAACCGTCATTTCTTTCGCACTCATGCGATAGTTCGGATTCTGCACATCATGCGATGTGAAAGAAACCCCCGTGGCGTCGATCTTGTTTTCCAGCTTGCTCCCCGAATGGAAATCCTCCGCCCGGAAGAAAAACATGCCCGCAGTTCTTTTAATTCCGCCTCCGGTGCTGCCGTTGCCAGTCGCCGTGATCCCCGTTCCAGGAATACCCGGAGCCCCAGAGCTCATACCTGTGATCACATTCCGCCCCGACATCTCGCCCGTGATTGAGTTGTAGGTGATCGAATCCCCGCGGTACAGCGTTCCATCTCGCCAGATTGTCACCCCGTCCTTGGCGATCACCTCGCCGGTGGCCTGGTTATACTGCGCACTGCCGCACCGCATTTCGATATCACCGTAGCGGATATGCACATCGCCAGAAACCGTGGCGATCCCAGTTTCAGGGTCCATCGTCGTGGTCAGTCCACGAATGTTCAGATCACTCGTGAGGCTGTCAAGCAAGGTCTGCCCGTTCACATCCCGGACCAGGGCCAGGACGCAAAGGAAAACCATCACGTAGAATCTTGAAAAAGTCATAACACGAAAGAACATCGTCCTGCGCGGGCAGGCGATGAGAGCGTTCTAAATAGGCTACCGGGGTCACGGTGACAAGAAAAAGCCGGACTTTTTTCGTTCACACAACCTCAAGATTGACACACTCACCCAAGGAGTTGAAACCAGTCGGAGAGCCACCCTCAGACATGCTCGCGGCCCGGGCGAACCGGACAGACTCCTTTTTTGCTCGGTGCCTGTGCAAAATCCAGCAGCCGCCTGGCTTTTTCCGGCCACTCCAGGGTCGCCGCCTGCTGCAGCGCCTGGGTCAGATTCATCCCATGGCAAAACAAAAGTTGGAACAGTTGCTTGATCCCCGCACGGTCCTCAGTGGTGAATCCCTGCCGTCGCAGACCGATCACGTTCAACCCCGTGATGCGGTTTAGGCGCTGCGCTGCGCAGTAGTGCGGTATATCTTTGCTAAAACTGCCATTTCCCTGCACCACGCAATAATCTCCAATGCGCAGGAATTGATGAAACACCGCCCCGCCGCCAATAAAAGTGTTGCTGCCCATTTGAATGTGCCCGCCCAGCAGGACCGCGTTTGCCAGAATGTTCCGATCCCCCAGCAGCACATCGTGCGCCAGGTGGCTGCCCACCATGAGGTAATTGCCATCGCCAATCCGTGTCGCCGTTCCCGGCTTGCTGCCGCGATGAATCGTCACATGCTCGCGAATCACGTTTTTTTTGCCCAAAATCACGCTGCTCTGGGTGGCTGGATCAAATCCCAGGTCCTGCGGTTCCCCGCCGATCACTGCCCCGCGACCGATTCGCGTCCCCTCCCCCACCACCACGTGGCCGACTAGCTGCGCGTGCGCTTCGATCCTGCACCCTGCCGCCACTTCTGCCGGACCTTCGATCACCACATAGGGACCGATCTCGGCGGTAGGGTCGATTTGGGCGCTCGGGTCTATCAGGGCGGTCTTATGGATCATGCGCGGTGACCATGGATGCCACCGCCCCGGGGATCAATCCTGACTTGCAGCTCGTGCAAACTTCCTCTTGGCAGGCAGCAACACGTTGCCTACTATCTTCGCTCCGCAACGCAGCACCAGGAGAGGTGGTCGAGTGGTTTATGGCTCCAGTCTTGAAAACTGGCGTGGGTTTATCCCCACCGTGGGTTCGAATCCCACCCTCTCCGCGCTGGTTCCTCATTTAAAACCAGTACCACCATGCCCTTTAGATCCGCTCTTCTTGCCACACTGACCCTGTTTCTACCCCTCAGCCTGCACGCCTCAGAGCCTTTGAGTGGTGTGTTTGGTGAAAACTCCATGCAACGGGTGCTGGATTATGAGGCATGGCTGGGACGCAAGGTGGATGTTATTTTGTGCACGGTGGACTTTCAGAAGTGGGAGAACTACCGCTATGCGAACTGGCTGAGCCAGACGGTGTACGGACAGCGAGGCGACCGCAGGCTGGTGTATGATGTGCCGATCATTATCAAAGATGCCAGCTATGCGGAGGCAAAGACAGGAGCGTATGATGAGCACTGGAAATGCCTGGCAGGGTCCATTTTGGAAAACAATCCGGGCACGTATGAGATCGTGATCCGGCCCAGCCACGAAATGAACGGTGAATGGTTTGCGTGGGGTGTGGGCGGAAATAAAGCAGCGCAGATCCCGGACTTCATCGCATCATGGCAGCGGTTCCACGGAGTGGTTCGCGGCGTGCCCGGTGGTGGGCGTTTTCGCTTCAGCTTTTCCACCACCGAGGGTGCCAGTGATCCGCGCCCAATGTGGCCGGGAGATGAGTATGTGGACATCGTGGGCCAGGATGTGTACTGGAAGCCCAAAGCGATGGGCGGAGAGGGCTGGGAGACCAACGATCCCAAGGAAGCCTGGGAGAAACGCGTGAGCCCCTATGGCTACACTGAGTGGAATCTGGGTGGCATGCTGGCCTTTGCTAAGACGCATGGGAAACCATTTCAGATTGATGAATGGGGCGTGTGGGGCCCGGATGCCGCACCCTTTGTGGAAGCGATGGCGGCTTTCCTGAAAACAAACGGGGCGCGGTCGCAAACGTATTGGAATTCAAACGGCGGCTATCCCGGCGAGCTGACTCCGCGCGACAAGGAATGGCCGAAGACGACGCAGGCGTTCAAGGCGGCGTTTGGGAAAGTTAAATAGCTACGGTCCATTCCATACATGCATCACGGCGTAGCTCCGCCACGGACGCCAGGCTTGGGACATCACTTCCGCCTGCTTCGCGGTGACGCCACCGAGGTTGTTGCGCACAGCGATGTCTTCCTTGGGGAAGGCGTCTGGCCAGCGCAGGGCGCGCATGGCGATGTAGTGGGCCGTCCAGGGGCCGATGCCGGGCAGCGTCACCAGTTGCGCGATGGCGGCCTCGGGATTCGCGCCGGGTTCGAGCTGCAAGCGGCCTGAATGGAATCCCTCTGCCAGAGCGAGGATGCACGCGGCACGGGTGCGGATGATGCCGAGGCGGGCGATGTCATCGACGGAGGCGCGAGTGACTTTCTGAGCGAGAGGTGTCAGTCGGGTCAGCTCAGGAAACGGCGTTTCGATTTTCTCACCGAAGGCTTCGGCGTAGCGGCAGGCGATCTTTGTCGCAGCCTGCACGGTGATCTGCTGGCCCAAGATGGCGCGCACGGCCAGTTCAAAGCCATCGAAAGCGCCGGGCACGCGCAGGCCGGGATTTTGCGAGACGCTTTTTTTCAGCGTGGCATCCTGCCGCAGATGCGCGGCTATGATGTCGGGACGCGCGGCGAGATCAAACATGTGGCGCAGCCGGCCCAGCAGCGCTGGGAGGACAGGCGTGAGTGAATGGGTGAACTCGACCAGCAGTGCGTTCTTCTCCGCTGCATTGGACACTTTGATCCAGCCGGTGTGATCACCAAGGCGAACGGTGCGCGAGTAGGTGCCGTCGGCGACGAACTCTACTTCGCGGATCGTGCGTGCGGCGAGAAACTTGAGCATCGTCTGCCAGTCGTAGGGCGGGCGGTAGCCGAGCTGCAGCGTGGAGGTGTCGCTGGCGTGCATCCTGCCCGGATGCGCGGCGGCTTCTTTGCGCAAGCGGGTGGGCGGCATGCGGTAATGACGGCTGAAGGCGTCATTGAACCGGCGCAGGCTGGAGAAGCCGCTGGCAAAGGCGACCTCAATCACGGGCAGCCGGGTGTCTGTCAGAAGTTGCTTGGCCAGTAGCAGACGTCGGGTTTGGATCAGCTCGATGGGCGAGACGCCAAGCTCCTGCTGCACGATGCGGCGCAACTGGCGCGAGCTGAGGCCAAACTTCGTGGCGATTTCTTCGAGACCTGCGCCTTCATCTGCCAGTCCCTCGTCCATGCGAAGCATGATCAAATCCGCCAGCCGATGCGCGTGATCCACTGGCGCATGCCCCGGAGCCAGCTCCGGCCGGCAGCGCAGGCAGGGGCGGAAGGCCGCTTTTTCTGCAGCTCCGGCGCTTTCAAAGAAACGGCAGTTCTCCCGCTTCGGCACCTTCACGGGGCAGATGGGACGGCAGTAGATGCCCGTGGAGGTGACGCCCACGAAAAACACGCCGTCAAAGCGTGGGTCCCGGGATTTCAGCGCGTCATAGGCGACATCATCATCGATCAGATTCATGGAGTTCAGCAGGCTAGTCCATGCTACTCTTCTGGACTGGCCGTTTTCGGACATGAGGTTATTTTATCTCCATGTCCGAAAATGGCCAGCAGCCGTTGTCAGGGCGCGCCATGATCTGCCCGCACTCACATGACATTTCCCAGTTACTTTTACAAAACTATGCCTTCGCCGGTGGGCCTGCTCACGCTGGTGTCGAATGACCGTGGACTGGCTGCGGTGCTGTGGGAAAACGATGATCCGAAACGCGTGCGCCTCAGTCCGCTGCATGAAGACACCAAACACCCGGTGCTGCTGGAAGCGGAGCGGCAGCTGCAGGATTACTTTGCGGGAAAGCGCGAGACGTTTTCACTGAAGCTCGATTTCACGGGCACGGAGTTTCAAAAGAAGGTCTGGGATGCGTTGCTGACCATCCCCTTTGGAGAGACGCGCAGCTACGCTCAGATCGCGGAGCAAATCGGCAATCCCAGCGCTGTGCGTGCGGTGGGAGCAGCCAATGGCAAAAACCCCATCTCCATCATCGCGCCGTGCCACCGAGTGATCGGCTCCAATGGCAAGCTGACGGGGTTTGCGGGTGGCATGGAAGCCAAGGCGTTTTTGCTGAAGCTGGAGGCAAAAGATTTTGTCCTGCAATAGCTGCGCACTTCACGGCACCATCTCCACACGAACTTCTACAGCGGCGCTGCGGCCTTGATCATCGAGCACATGCACGCGCCATTTGCCGGCTGCAGCGGCCCACATGACGGGTGTGGCGGGATCGCTGGCACCTAAAAAGCGGGGGCCGGCAAACCAGAAGACGCGGTTCACGCCCGGAGCGGTGTCCGCACGCAGGGGGATCTTCTGCCGTGCCGCATCGGAGGCTTGCAGGGTGTACACCAAGGCGGCGCGCGGCGAGACAATCTTCGGCACTGCGCCCGCATCGGTACTAACGAGTGATTCAGCGTTCGCCTCCAGTGGTGGCGGAGTTTTGCGAGGCACTCCTGCCAGTTTGAACATCTCCAGCAGATCCGGTGGCCAGAACTCGAAGACCTCGTGTTTCAGCGCACGCTTGCCATCATCACGCGCCACACGCAGGCCGCTGGTGGCATCGATCAGCACATCGCGATGGATATCACAAGGCGTGATGGGGGACACACCAGGAATGAACCCACCCTGCACGCGGTGCTGGCAGTACGGTGTGGGCAGCTGGCCTGAGACCGCGCACAGTTCCACCTGCGAGACACCTGCGGGCGGCTTTTCACGCTTCATCGGCAGGCGCAGGTGCCGGAACGTTTCAAACAGCAGCGGTGCCGCGCACTCGCGGGCGATGAAAGCCGGATTGGCCTTGCCATTGAAATTGCCGATCCACACCACCAGCACATACTCGCCGCGCATGCCCGCCGCCCAGGCATCGCGAAAACCGTGCGAGGTGCCCGTCTTCCATGTCACTGCTGGGTCATCCATCACGGGTTCGCCTTCACGTGTGCGCAGCATCTCGCGGGTGAGATAACGTGCTTCATCGGTGAGCAGCGGCTTTGCCTCCAGGGTTTGCTCTGCTTTGAAATAATTCAGCCGCCGCGCAGTGCCATCGCTCGACAGCAGCGCATACATTTCCGCCAGCTCCTCCATGGAAACCTCACCACCACCGAGAGGCAGTGACAGTCCATAAAACTCTGCGGGCTGCGGTAAAGCCACGCCGGACTCTTTGAGAAAGCCGTACAAGCCGGGTGCATCCAGCCGCTGTGCCAGTGCCACGGCAGGAATGTTGCGGCTGTGATACAGCGCATCTCCGGCGGAAATGGGGCCGGCAAAGTTGCGGTCAAAATTCTCCGGGTTGTAGCTGCCGAAGGCCATGCGCCCGTCGCGCAGCAGCGTGTGGGGATGGATCAGCCCCTGCTGCATGGCCAGAGCATAGATGAAGGGCTTCAGCGCCGATCCAGGTGAGCGCCGCGCCTGCACACCGTCCACCTGGCCTTGAATCTTGCTGTCGAGAAAGCGGCTGGAACCGACATAGGCGAGCACTTCGCGCGAAGGCGCGTGCACCAGCAAAGCGGATGCATTGGTGATGCCCACCTCGCGTTTGCGCTCCACGTAATCATTCACCGCCTGCTCAACACCCTGCTGCCGATTAGCATCCAATGTGCAGCGCAGAGGCACTCCGGAACTGGCACGGTCTTCTGCCGGCTTTCCGGCAAACAATCGCCGTGCCAGATGCGGTGCCTCACGCGGCACGGGCTGCAGCTGCCGCAGCGTGAAGGCCGCATCCAGAGGATCGGCTGGCAGATGACGCTCCTCACGCAAACGATCCCACAGCCGATGCTGTGCGGCGGCGAGGCTCGCGTTGTCACCCGTCACGCGTGGCCTGCGTGTCGTTGGACTTTGCGGCAGCACGGAGAGCGCCACGGCCTCGCGCAGGGTCAGGTCCTTCGCGGGTTTGCCACACCAGAGAAGGCCCGCCGCGCCCACGCCTTCCACATTCCCGCCATATGGTGCCTGATTGAGGTACGCTTCCAGGATGTCATCTTTCGAATGGTGCTTCTCCATCTGCACCGCACGGAGGATCTGCCACGCCTTGCCCCATGGCGTGCGGGTGTGCAGATCATAGCGCAGTCGCGCCAGTTGCATGGTGATGGTGGACCCACCGCCGCGTGCCGAGCCTGAAACGACGCCCCACGCCGCACGCAGCATCGAGAGCGGATTCACTCCCGGATGATCGTAAAAATGCCGGTCTTCCAGCGTCAGCGTTGCGTCAATCAAAGCCGGGCTGATCTCCGCCAGCGGCGTGTAGCGTCGATACTTGCCATCCGGTGTCAGCGCGAGATGCAGCAGCCTGCCGTTGCGATCTTCCAGCGTACGCGAGAAACGAAACTCCGGCGGATACAGCTCCGGCTGTGGCAGCAGCAGCCAGACCACCGCCAGCAGCAGCAGCGCCGCGCCCGACCAGCGCAGGAACCGCATTCGCAGCAGACGGTGAAGTATGCGCATGACCGTTACTCCACGTTCACTTTCCCGCCACCATCGCGCCCCTTGGTGCCGCGGTCATACATGCTTTCGGCAAACGCCGGAGGGATGACATAGATGCCTGCGGCGATGGGCTTGATGCGATAGCTGAAGGTCTTCACTTCGCCCTTGCTCAGGCCGCAGAAGAACACATTGCGGTCTTCGCGCACATCCACGTAATCCGCGCCCGGGATCGTGCCGCGTCCGGGTTTGAGTCCATTGGGCTCCAGCTCAAAGCTGCCGGGCATCAGATCGAGCACGGCGATGTTGCTGAGCGCGTCAGGAGAAACATTGCGCACGGTCAGGCGCACCAGCGCCCCTTCACCGACCTTGAGCTTCGCCACCGCCTTGCCATCCGGTCCGAGAATTTCGCGGAACACTTCCAGACCGTCCGCGATGCGCTGGGTCGGCACACCCGTGTCAAAACCCGCCTCAGTCACCTGATAAAACGCGCCGAGATCGCGGCCACCGCCTTGTGCGAGACTGAAGCGCAAGCCGCCTGCCTGTGCACTGAAGTTGCTTTGGATCAATCCAGTGGTCTCCGGCACCAGCACACTCGGCGTACCACCTGCACGCGCCAGTTCAGTCAGTGAGACACGCACGCCCGACTGCTTCGCGAGATCCGAGTAGGCCTTGAGCGCGAGGATCGTCGTGGCGGCGCTGATGGTATTGAAGCGATTGCGAGAAAGCGGTTCGGTGACGATGGCGAGATCGTCATAGCCAAAGTTTCCGGCGAGTTCCGGGAAGTGCTTGCAGGCGACGGCGAAGCCCTCGGCCTGACTCACCTGCGGATCGAGGTAGTACCAGCCACGCCATGCGCCCAGCGCTTTGCCTTTGCGCACTGCAGCCCAATAATCCTGCATCAGCACCACAGCTTCAGGGCGCTTCTGCAGCAGCGCATAAGTGCCAGCGAGATATGCGGCAGTGAGATGGCCGCGCCAGGTCTCTTGAAATTTCTGCCGCAGGTTGTCACGCAGGTTCAGCACATAGGTGGAGGTGTTTTCGCCCTGTCGTGTGAGCAGATAAATCGCCGCCGCCTGGATGGCCGCCTCATCAAGACTGCTCACCTGAAGGCGTGCCATCTGCCGCATGCGATTGCGTGCGCCTTCGAGCAGCGCGGACGGCACAGCATTGCCAGCATCCCGCGCTTCCGTGAGGAACCGCGTCACATAGACCGAGAGATAATCCAGGCCTGCATAGGCGTCCGCATCCCAGTAGCCAAAGCCGCCGCTGGAATTCTGCCGGCTGCGCAGCAGGGCAAAGGCTGCATCCAGCTGCTGCGCGGACTCTGCCGCATCGAATCCGAAATCCACCTCCTTCGCCAGCAGCAGGCGTGAAACAGCGCGGCTGGTGATCTGCTCGGAGCAGCCATACGGATACTCATGCAGGTAGGACTCCAATCCACGCGCAAGACCCAGCGGCAGTGCCGACACATTCGCGTTCAGTTTGCGATACTGCGGAAACATCTCACGCGTGATCTTCACCTCCTGGGTCTTCTCACGGAAGTAGCCGCTCTGCACATTGGTGAGATACGGTGCGGCCGGCCGCACGCTGAGCGTGGCACGCCGCAGCACCACCTGCCCGGCGGCTTCGGCTTTAAAAGTGATCTCTGCTCCGCCGAGTTCGTTTTTCACCCGAATGCGGAAGCGCACGGTGTCCTCCTTGCCGGCGGCTACATTGACCGCGCCCGGCGGCGATGCGATCACTTCCAAATGCGGCGTGACCTGCGCAACGATGCTGATCGGCGCATTGGCCTCCGCACCTTCAAGATTGTTCGCCACGGTGAGTGAAGCGGTGAATTCATCTCCCGGTGCGGCGAAAAACGGCACATTCGGTGTCAGCACGAGCGGCCCACGCACGATGCTGCTTGTTTCAGCGCGGCCCACCGCGTCGTCAGCAACGGCCACAGCCATGACGTTGAGTTTGCCGGCGAAGTAATCCGGCACGGTATAGCTGACTTCCTTGCGTTCGGGACCTGCGGCAATCAATCCCGACCAGAACACCACCGGCGGTTCCTTGCGGCGTTTGAACGGATTCAGGTTCAAACGCAGCGGCTTGTCCGCATCGCCCCCAAAGGCTTTGTTTTGCGCGATGAGCGTGAACTCAGGCAGGATGAGGTCCATGAGCTGCTCTGTATCGACTTCGAGCGCGCGTTTGCGGTTCAGGTGCGCAAGCGGGTCAGGCAGCTTGTAGTCCGTGATCTGGTGAATGCCTGCATCGACCGCATAGACGACGATGCGGCAGGGCTTCGCAGCTTGAAAGCCTATCTTCATGACATCCCCGGGCTTCACTTTTTCCGGAGCGTCGATCTTCACCTCGATGCGGCGTTTGTCCGGATTTGCAACGAAATGCTCCACCGCATAGCTCAGCGGCGAGGTGAAGATCTCCTTCGAATCAAGCGCCCGCACAAAGGACGCATTCACATATGCGGAGCCTTCGATGTCATTCGGCACTGTGATGTGCTGCAAACTCGCTGTGGTGCCCGCCTTGAACCACTGCCAGCCGAGCACGCGCTCGCGCTCGATAGTGATGAGGCCTGCGCCGGTGTAGGTGGCGCTCAGACTGGCTTCCAAAGATTCGCCGCTGTTCCAGGTGCCGCGTGCCAGTTTGATGCCCAGCTCCGCGTCGCGTTCCATGCTGCGCTCCATATCCCCCTTGCCCACCACAGTGAACGAGGTGGCGCAGACGACATTGTTGTCCGTGTCGCGCAATTCGAGGCGGAACTCGCCTGCGGCATTCGTCGGCAGGGCATAACTGGCTCCTTCAACGGGGAGCGCGAAACGCGACTCTGAGACCATGGATTCACGCTGTGTCGAGACATAGGCGTAGCTGCCGCTATCCTGTTTCGTGAGCACGGACACGTGTTTGATCTGAATCAGTCGCGCCATGAGATCCTTGGGCGCGAGGGGTTTCAAATCCGGGCCCACCGCCATGAAGCGGACGTTGGCCACAGTGTCCTTGCCAAGATAGTCGAGCTTCGCATCCGGCTTGTAGCCGACCACATAGGGCAGCGCGGCGACGAGGAAATTCTTACCACTGCGCACGCTGCGTCCGCCATCGGCCTCAAAGCCTTCGATCAGCAGGCTCACCTGGAAGCAGCTCTTGTCGAAACGCTCCAGCGCCAGATCGAACTGCGCAGCACCGGTGTCATCCGTCGTCTGCTCGCCGAGATTGATCTTCTGACCGGCTTCGGTCTCTTCGTTGTCTTCCGCCTCAGGCAGTTGATTGTGGAAGATGAAATCGGGGAACTGCGCAAACGCGAAAGCACCCGGGCTCAATTCCATCCGCGCCTTTAGAAGGCGCTTCGCAGCCGGAAAGCCAAACAAGGTTTGCAGAGAAACGTCGGCTTTGATTTCACTCGGCTGCAGCCATCCGGCGAGTTCGTTGCCGGTGAGGGTCACCTCGATCTTCATGCGGTCCGGCTGGAAGTCCTCCACTTTGAAGGTGGTCTGGCCAAGGCGAGTGCGCTTGTCCTCATCATCCTTCTTTACCAGATAAAGCCGTGCGATGTAGCGACCTGTGGGGTCAGACTCATCAGTCTTCATCTTCACATCGATGAAGCCGTCTGCGGACAGCACGATCTTCTGCGTGTCGATCACCTCATCCTTCGCATTGACCAGATCCATCTCCAGCGGCAGCCCTGCGAGACCTGCGGCCCAGTCACGACGTTTCAACACCGCGCCCACATGGATGTCATCTCCGGGACGATACACGCCGCGCTCGGTGAACACGAAGGCCTCAAGAGCCTCCTTCTCAGATGCCAGCACACCGCCAATGTCGAAACGTGAAAAATCGAGCAGACGGTCGGGGCGATCGAATGGCAGGAAGGATAGGTCATTGCCCAACATGGCGGTGATGGCGACGGGGCGCTTCTCCCTCTGAAAATTGCTCACGTCCGGCAGCAGCACATGGCCATCGGCGGTGGTTTGCTGCAGCAGATACTCACCGTTCTTGGCCAGCACGGTGATGGTGGCACCGTTCACCGGATCGCCGCTTTTGATGCTTTGCACAAACACATCGCGTGAGCCGTCCGCGTTCTTCTTCACCATCAGGCCGAGATCGGTGACGAGCACGAAGCGCCTCGTCGTTGCCTGATCCATCACCTGCCAGTCATCTTCCACAGCATCGCCTTCCATGCGCTTCTTCGAGTCTTCCACGGGTTCCACCCCGTCTGCGGTGAGAAAGAACAGGCCGCGTGAAGCATCCGCATCCGAAGTGTCCGGTGCATGAAGCGCGCTGGCAAAGTCGATCATTGAGTAGCAGGCCTGATACTCATTCTTCATCGCCACTGGCTGCACGTGGCGCAGGAAGTGGGCGATATTTGATTCATCAAAGTTGTCGCCCATGGTGAAGTTGGGATTGGCGAAGTCGCCTTCTGACATCACCACCAGGTGGTTCACCTGCCGCGCGGGCACCCGTGCCATTTCCACGCGCAGAAACGGCACGCCGCGTGATTGCATCGAGAGCTTACGCTCGCCATTGAGCGCGAGAATGCCGCCTTTGCCGAGCAGTTGCACTTCCTTTGGAAAGTCAGGTGTGGCTTCAAAGGAGCGGAATTCATTGCTCAGCCGGAAGCCGCCCAGAGCCTCGACACCCTTGGTGATGCGCACAAACAGACGCCCCTGGCTTTCTGCGAGAAACTTGAACGCATGCCGGGTTGTCGCCGGATGATCGTCGCTCAGTTCAAGCTCGACCGGTTTCAACGACACGGGCGCGTACTTTTTGAGGATGTCGGTTGTTACATCATTCACGCCGGGGGGCACGTCGTTGCCGTTCGTATCCTTGATCGTGAATTCCTCCGGCTCCAGCCAGACGCCGAGGTGCTTGAGCAGATTCTCCGTCGTGACGTAGCCCTCGGTGTTGATGAACAGAAACTGCTCCGGTTCACCATCCTCGGTCTTCAGAATTTCTGTATTTGCGTCGGCGATTTTGAAGCCGCTGTTCACGTCTGGCACGCGTACTTTTGAAACGACATCCGCCGCCAGCGAACCGCCGCCGAGAGTGCTGACGAGCTCCTTGTGCAGGGTGATCTTCACAAAGTCCTCCTTCTCCGGCACCTGAATGCGGGTGGTGCGAATCCAGAACTCACGCTGGAGTTTTCCTTCAGTAACCGTGAACAGCCTGTCCGGCTTCTGCCCCTTCCAATCGAAAATGTTGGAACCACCCAGGACCTCCAGGGAGACCAGGCGTTCGATCTGCGCCTTGTCGAGCGGATGAGTTGAGGTGAAACCCACGACGACATTTTGCAGCGAGGGATCACGCGGATCGATCTCGAACTCTGAACCCGTCAATGAGAGCTGCAGCGACGGCGTCTGCCCCTTCCATGTTGCTTCTTTCAATGCCACTTCCTTCGGCAACTGAGCCGGATCAAACTGCACCGTGAACTCCTGCCCTGCGGGCCAGTCCTTGGCTGGTGTGAAGACCAGCAGTTTGTCCGTGCTCCATTTCCACACGCCCGAGTACGCTGGTGTGAGCGTGACACCAGCCGCCGCCTTGCCCACGGCATCCAGCTTGGCCACCGAGACATTGAACTGCACCGTGATCGGCTGCGGCTGGGATTTGTCTTTGATGATCGGCGTGACACCCGGCATCAAGAGCGTCCCTTTGGCCTGCCGCACTTCCGTCCGCACCTGCGGCCGCGGTCGATGCGCCTCCATGTAATGACGAATCTGTGGCACGATGAGAAACATCACCCCTGTCAGAACGATGGCGAAAGCATAGCAGCCCGGATGTTTGGTCACATGATTATCCGCCGCCCGGGCAAAGCGCGGCATCCAGGCGGGCGGCTGGTAGTGAAATTGCCCAAACAAGGCGCGCATCAAGCGCACCACCCACGAACCGGAAGAGTCGGACATATAAGGTGAAGATTTGTAAGCGAAGATTAATCGAGCGGCCTTGTCCTGCGCGGGGAATCTTGTGGCAAAAAATGAAATTTATTCCCTTGATTCTGTTCGGGAGGCCCAAAGGCCATCCCCCCGATAGTTCGGGGGGATGCAGGAACTTTCATGCTGCGCCGTATGACTGGCGTAATGCCCAACCGCGCCCTGCTTCCCTGCCTTGCCACCACCCTGCTTGCCGCTTTCTGCGGAGCCGGAAAGGCCGCGCCTGCCGCCGCCCTCGACCCGAAGGTGCAGACCTATTTCGAGGAACACTGCCTGAAGTGCCATGATGCCGATGTGCAGAAGGGCGACTTCCGCATGGACACGCTGTCCGCCAGGGTCGGCTTTGAAAACACGCCGCAGTGGCTGGAAATCATGGAGCGCATCAATTCGGGCGAGATGCCGCCGAAGAAGGCGAAGAAGCGCCCTGAAGCCGCAGCAAGCGCCCAGGTGGTGGAATGGATCGCGCACAAGATGAAGGAAGGCGAGTCGTCGCGCATGGCGTCCCGCGCCAAGGTGAACTACAACCGCCTCACAAGAGATGAGTATGTGAACACGGTGCGCGACCTCCTCGGTGTGGAGTATGACGCGAAGGATCCCGGCGCCTTTCTGGAGGACCCGGAATGGCACGGTTTTGAGCGCATCGGCTCGGTGCTGACGCTCTCGCCCTCGAACATTGAAAAGTATCTCGGGGCAGCGGAGACGATTTTGAACGAGGCCTATCCCGACATCATTCCTCCAGCGAAGAACGCGAAGCCGGTAGTGCCATTCGGTGGCTCGAAGCCCGTGCTTTATGAGGAGCAGATCAGTGAACGGCACCGCGAGCGGCTGCGCGAGATGGGCCTGCTGAACAAGGTGCGCTACGACATGTGGCCCGGAGACATCTTCCGCTATTCTTTGCTCAAGGATCCGCTGCCGGAGGCGGGGGTGTATGAGATCAGCTACACGCTCAGCGGCCTGAAGCCGGAGAAAGGCCGCGCACCGCGCATCAAGGTCTATGAGGCGAAGCTGGATCGTGTGCTGTTTGAGCAGGACATCGTCGCCCCCGAGGACAAGCCGATCACAGTGACCTTCCGTGCGCATTTGCCCAAAGGCCGCCCGAACATTGAGGTATATAACGATGTGCCCGGTCCATCGAATCTGCCGCGCTCAGGCCGGCACGGCGATATCCCGTTCATCAGCACCCAGATGGGCCGCAGCCCATGGCAGATGAAGCTCACGGATGAACAAGGCAGGGCACGCTACCCCTTTCTCATCATGGACTCGATCTCCTGGCGTGGCCCGCTGCTGAGTGATGCAGAAAAGAAACTGAGGGACGACTACATGCCCAAGGAAGAGGGCAACATGGAGCAGGTACGCTCTTGTCTCTCAACGCTGGCGCAGCGCGCTTTCCGCCGCCCGGTCACCTATGAAGAAATGGCTGGCTACATCGGCATCGTAAAAGCGGAACTCGCCGCCAAAGAAAAATTCCGCGATGCGGTGAAGGCGGGCATGCTTTCTATCCTGTGCTCCAAGAGCTTTGTTTTCATGGCAGAGGGCGATGAGAATGTGAGCCGCCAGACGCTGAATGACTGGGAGATTGCCTCGCGCCTTTCCTACCTGCTATGGAACACCATGCCGGATGCGGAGCTCTCTGGGCTGGCCGCGCAGGGCAAGCTGCGTGACAAGGCCGAGCTGTCAAAGCAGGTGGCCCGCATGCTGGCGGATGCGCGCTCGACACGCTTCACGGACTCCTTTGCCACGCAATGGCTGCGACTGCGCAAGGTAGGCATGTTTCAGCCCGACAAGAAGCTCTATCCTGACTACGACAAGGCGCTCGAAACCAGCATGACCGGGGAGACGAAGGCTTTCTTCCGCGAAGTGCTGCAGAGCGGTCTCACGCTGCGAGAGCTGATTCACTCCGACTGGAGCATGATGAACGGGATGCTCGCACAATTCTACGGCCTGCCAGAGGCCAAGACGACTGGCGATGAATTTCAGCGTGTGTCGCTGCCTGCAGAAAGTCATCGCGGTGGGCTTCTCACGCAGGCTTCCATTCTTTCGCTGACGTCCGATGGTGTGCGGCATCGTCCCGTGCATCGCGGCGTGTGGGTGATGGAGTCCATCTTTGGCAAATCGCCGCCGCCACCGCCTGCAAACGTCGATCCCATCGCCACCAATCCGGCGGCACCGAAAGCGACGCTGCGTGAGAAACTCGAAGCGCACATCCACGATGCCAACTGCGCCTCCTGCCATGCGAAGATCGATCCGCTCGGCCTCGCCTTTGAAAACTACGACGCCATCGGCCGCTGGCGCACCGAGGAGATCACGGATGGCATCGGCGCGAATCCAAAGGTCAAGGCCTCGGGCAAGCTGCCGGATGGTCGCGAATACCAGACCGCCGATGACTTCAAGAAGCTCCTCCTCGCCGATCTCGACTCTTTCAACGCCACCTTCATCGAAAAACTCGCCACCTACGGCCTCCGCCGCAGCATGTCCTTCGACGACCGCGATGACCTCAAAGCCATCGCCGCCACAAGCAAGGCCAAGGATTACCGCCTGAGAGACATCATCGAGGCGTTCGTATGTTCTAGTCTGTTCCAGAAGCGCTGAAATCACATCCACCCACACCCTTATGAGCAATCTTAACCTGAACCGCTGGCGCATGAGCCGCCGCCAGATGCTGCGCGGCCTTGGTGCTTCGATTTCCCTGCCCTGGCTCAACTCCATGGGGGTGCTGCCAGCGCCGTCGCAGCCGAAACGCAGTGTGTTTCTCTACATCCCGAACGGGGTGAACACGCTCACCTGGCAGATTGACAAAGCGGGCGCTGATTACCAGTTCACCAAGCCATTGCAGTCGCTGGAAAAACATCGTGCCGACATCACGCCCATCAGCGGCCTACATCATCCGATGGTGATCGGCAAGCATCACAACTGCGAAAAGGTCTGGCTCACCGGCGCCAACGTTCCCGGCGATGGCGGTGCCTTCCGCAACACTGTCTCCGCCGATCAGCTCATCGCCGAAGTGCAGGGCACAGCGACACGGTTTTCCTCACTGGAAATGGCCATCGAGGGCACCTCGCTCGCGTGGTCAAGGGACGGCATCCAGATTCCTGCGGAGCGCAACACGCAGCAGATTTTCAATGTTCTCTTCGGCGTCGAAAAAGACAGCAAGGAGACCATCCGCCGCCGCCTCAGCCGCCGCGGCAGCATCCTTGATCTCGTGGCCGACGACGCAAAGCGCGTGAACAACAAGCTCGGCAGCGAAGACCGCAACAAGCTCGACGAATACCTCACCGCCGTGCGTCAGGTGGAAGAGCGCACCCGCCGCGCCGATGAGTGGCTGAACGTGCCGAAGCCCGCCGTGCCCGCATCCGAGGCTGCGCGCCTTCAGCGCAAGCTCAGCATGGCCGAAGCTGGCGAGTACTATCGCCTCTTTTATGACCTCATGGTCATGGCCCTGCGCACAGATTCCACCCGAGTCATCACCTGCGGCATTGGCGGTGAAGGCAGCGCCAGCGGCATCCCAGAGATCGGCATCCTGCAGACACGCCACGGACTTTCTCACCACAACGGCGACCCCGAGCAGCTTCGCCGCCTGACCGAGACCGACACCTTCCTCATCGGCCAGCTCAGCTACTTCCTCGACCAGCTCAAAGAGCACAAAGAAGAGAACACCCCCTTGCTCGACACCACGCAGGTCCTCTGGGGCAGCGGCATGGCCTACGGTCACAGCCACGGCAACGCCAACCTGCCCACCATCCTCGCCGGCGGCAAAGCCCTTGGCTACAAGCACGGCACGCATGTGGATTTCAACCTGCCCAAGATCGGCAAATACGACGTCACCAACGCCACCGAGCACTACAAGATTTGCTCCCGCCCCGTGGACAGCAACGCCCGCGTCAGCAACCTGCTCCTCACCATGCTGCAACGCGTGGATGTAAAGGTGGATACCTTCCAGGACAGCGTGGGACCGATCTCGCAGATTGTTTAAAGTGACCTGGAAAGCCGGAATGAGACACCATTTTTCGCAGCTCGGCGCCGCCTGGTCATGCATGCTCTTCTTGGCGCTGGGTCTGATTCCTCAACTGAGCTTCGCGGGTGTGCAGGTGAGCTACCAGCTCCCGACTCACGGCCCCCTGCCGCAGACCTATCGGGTCACGCTTGCCATCGTGGGTGAGAAGAAGCCGGACTGGATCATCAGCCAGTTCACGGCAGGTGCTGTCCGTACGGTGACGGCGGAGAACGGCGGGAAATTCTCTGAAACGTGGGACGGGCTGGATGACAACTTCATGCCAGTGCCTCCCGGGACTTATGGCTTGAAGGGAATCTACATGCCGGCTGCAAAGTGGCCGGTGGACGGTTCGGCGCACTCCATCACACCGCGTTACATCACCAGTGCGGAGGCATGGCGGGCACTGCCGGGAGAAGCGCAGACGCCCGTCGTGGTGGGAGATCCAGTGAACAGCCCCATCGGTGATGTGGATGTGGGAGCGAACGGCGTGGGTGTTTTCTGCTACCAGTATTTGGAAAATGCGCGGAATTTTTACGCGGCGGATTTCAACAAACCGATCAACTACGATCAGGCCACGCCTGGCTACGGCTCGGGTGGCGCAGCAGGTGGCAAAGCAGTGACCACAGACGGCACCTCATCCTGGTGCAGTGAGAATGAAGGTTTCGTGTTTCGCACCGACGGCAAAAAGTTCGGCAACGAAGATGGCCGCTTTCGCAAAGGGGTGCATATGCAGGAGGGCCAAGTCACCGCAATGGCGGCCTGGCGCGATGAAGCAGCGGGCAAATCATTCGTGTACCTGGCAGAGCGCGGACGCCTGATGCGGGACGAAAAGCACTGGCACCACCCCGAGGAGAGCACCCATGACATGGTGAACCAGATCATCGTGCTCGATGGTGACTCTGCAGCACGACTGGCTACCGTGCCAGTGGTTGAACCTCTGGGAGTGGTGGCACGCTGGGGAGACCGGATGTGGGTCCTGCACAAGGAAGGAACGAACTTTGCAGTCAGTGTAGCCAAACTGAAAGCAGGACTGCCTGAGTCCAAACTGACGCTCGCCTTCAAACTTCCAGCGGGCATCGCACCGGACGATCTGGAAGTGGACAGCCATGAACGCCTCTACATCGCCGATGCAAAGGCGAACAAGGTGCTGCAGTTTTCATCAAGCGGGAAGCTGCTGCACAGTTTTGGCAAACTGGCTGTGCAGCGGTCCGGGAGCTACGATCCCGAGTCGTTTATGTCCCCGGAGAAGCTCGCCTGCTGGCGTGACGCAGACGGGCACGACCGGCTCGTAGTCGTGGAGCGCCACGGCATGGACCGGGTCAGCGAATGGAATGCCGATGACGGCAGGCTGGAGCGCGAGTGGCTCAGTGCGCAGACGTATGCCAATGCTGGGTACGCGGTGGACCCACGCCATCCGGAGCAGTTCTACATTCAGGGCCATGGCGGCTGGCTGATGCGCTTTCATGTGGACTACCAGACGGGCGAGTGGCGTCCGGAGGCGGTCTATCCGGATGTCTGCACCGGACGTTTTGAGCACCATCATTTCGGTTTCCCGCGCATGTTTTATCGTGGGGATACACGCTATCTGGCCTGGTCCCGGGGAAATTTTATTTACCGCGAGGCTGGCGATCACTGGCTGGCGGCAGCGGCGATTCTGGCTGAAGGCGAAGGCAAGGAACGGAAACGCTATATGTGGCATGATGAGAACGGCGACGGCCAGGTGCAGGAGAGCGAATACCTGCCGCACCTGACCACTCCGCCCATGAACCCGCGCTACTGGGGTGACTCATGGCTTGAAGACCTCTCCTTGATCGCGATTCAGGAGGGCAGTGCCGATGTGTGGCGGCTCGCACCAGAGAGCTTCGATGCGCATGGCAATCCGGTCTATGCCGTGAATGGCTGGAAGAAGCTGCTTACCGATCCAGTGCTCGATGCACGCAAGCAAGGAACAGCCACCGCAACCTTTGGCGGTAACGAGATTGGTGATCGCTTCTCCTCCGCCTGGGCCATGGTTGCGGGTTCGATGCAGGATGGCTTTTACGTCAATGCTCGCGGCCCTGACCTGGGCGCGAACTTTGGGGCTCAGCAAAAGCTTTCCCGCTACGTGCCCGATGGCAAAGGAGGCTATGAACTCAAATGGCGCGTGGGACGTGTTGCCCTGCAAGGCACGGCGAATGAGGGCGAAGTCTATGGCTCCATCCATGTCATGGCCCCCATCGGCGGACTTATCACCCAGGTGGATCAATCCCGCATGGGCATTGTTCTATACACTGAGGATGGCCTGTATGTAGATACTCTCTTTCCCGATGAGCGCCGTACTGGCGGCAATACCATGGGGCCGTACAACCTCCCCGGTGAATTCTTCACCGGCTATGCCTTCGCCAATAAGGACAATGGCAAAGTCTATTTTGCGCTCGGCAAGACGACGCCGATGATCTTCGAAGCCGAAGGATGGACTGCGAAAGGAAATCCCACGCGGCGTCTTGAGAACGTGCAGAAGACCGTGAGCATCGCCGCTTCACAGATCGCAGGCGCACCGGAGTTTGCCCTGGCTGTGCGCAAGCAGCGCAGTGGTGGCACGACGGCGCGGGTCGCACAGTTCGCACCTCTTCCCGGAGGTGGTCCGGCGCTCGATGGCTCCATGACGGGCTGGGAAGTGTGTGAACCCATTGCCTTCGCTGCTGATGCAAAGCAGACTGTGGAGGTGCGCTGTGGTTTTGATCCCGAACACCTTTACCTGCGCTGGCATGTCCGACTCGGCAGGAAGTTTGATGCGAAGCCACTCGAACCCGCCGAGCGTCTCTTCACCCATGATCGTGAAGCAGACACAATGAGCTTCTACATTCAGGGCGATACCGAGGCCAAACCCGCCAAAAATGGCAACGGCCGCGCCGGCGATGCGCGTTTTGTTTTCGGTCTGTTCAAGGACAAAGAACAAGTGAGGCCCGTGGCATTGACCATGCTGCCCAAATGGCTCGGCGCAGGCAAGCCCAGCCCACTGACCTACCAGACCCCGGCGGGGGGAGCCGCTGCCTTTGAACATGTCGGCCTGCTCAGTTCCGCAAAGCTCGGTCATAGCCTGGATACGGACGGCGAAGGCTTCGTTATCTCGGCCTCCATTCCACGAGACAGCGTGGCCATGCTTCCCGAATTTGAGAAAGAACTGCAAACGCAGGTCAACTTCGACGTCACCTTCGGAGGTCACAACCGCGTCTGGTGGGCCAATGCGGACGGCTCCGCCACCCGCGAAACCTATGACGAACCCACCGAAGCCCGACTCTATCCCGGTTCATGGTCCCAGGCGAAGTTCGAGCCGATGCGTAGCCTTCCTGTCCGCACCTGGAGCGTCATTGGTCCGTTTGGTTTCTCGAAGCTGACCCAGCTCAGGCATCGCGAAGATCGCAATGAAATCACCCGCACGCTGGCAGCCAACTCCTTCCCACCCGAGCAGGGCATTGATCTTCAAGCCAGCTTCAGCGGCGATCAGACACGGACCCGCAAGTCTGCACATGTTTTGAACTGGAAGCCCGTCAGCATCAGCGGCGATATTGTCTCGTTCGACACCGCACTTGGCTGGAAAGGTTATGAGGATGAAGGGAGCGCCTATCTGGTCACCTGGGTGCATGCGCCCCAAGCCGTCAGCATCAGGTTGAAAGCGCTCGATGAGCACCATGGCCACCACGCCGTCCGCATCTGGATCAACGATCAGCCCCTGCCCGCTGTGCATCCCAAGGGGCAGAGCGCCAAGGATCTGCACCACTCGCTGGATGCCACCCAACCCGTGTCGCTGAAGGCTGGATGGAACAAGCTGCTGCTTCGCTACGATCAAGTCTGGGGCTCCAACCAGGTCGGCCTGGCCCTTGATGCTGCTCCCGAGGTGCTGTGGTCGTTGAAAATTGCGGGCACGCCGCCTGAGGCGGTGAAGTGATGCATCGAACCCTTTTCTCATGATGAATTCATCCCCTATGCAGCACCGTCCATCGTTAACCAAACGCGTTGCAGCACTCGTACTCCTCTCCAGCGCCATCCTTCACGCTGAGGACAAACTCAAATTCCGCACCGACGCCGATGGCCCAGTGAAAGCGGGTGATAAAAGAAAGGCTCCGAAGGACCGGAAGCCGGGGGATCCACCGGAGTGGTTCCAACTCGTCGAAGGTCAGTTTCCGCCAGAGGGCTCGGCCCATGCAGTCACAGGGGAGTTGATCCATGTCGAGCATCTGGATCGAAAGTTTCAGATTCGCGTGGATCGCAATGACAGCCAGGAGCGCGGAATCTGGGATTTGCCGTTGGATGCCACGCTACTGCCCTATGGTTCTGTCTGGTATCAAGGCGCTCCTGCCGCCTTGCAGGACATCCCGCTTGGCACTCATTTGCACGGCCTGTTTTATCTGACGGATCCCGAGGACAAGACGCCTCTGCCAGACACCTGGTACAAACGCAAGACTCCCGATTGGGAGTTCCGCCGCTGCCTCCGCATCGAGGATGAGTACTCCTTTCATGCACGGCAGAAGCAGCTTTGGAAAATCGACAGCGTGGACCTCACCACCAAGAAGCTCACCGCGACGCTACAGGAAAAGGGCAAACCCAACGGACAGCCCAAGCTTTTCGATCTCCTCAGCAGCACGCGCGTGTTCAAAGGCCAGGGCATCGCCGATCTCAAGGCTCTGCAACCCGGCCAGCAGATTCTCTTCAATCTCACCTGGGTCACGCTCTATGGCCCGGGCCGTATCACCGATGTCTGGTTGGATGAGCCAGCACGCGTGCTCGTCACTGCGAACCAGATCGAACGCCATCGTACTTATATCCGCGAGCGAGGACTACCAGGCTGGGTCACTGCGGTCGATGACGAGCAGCAGTTCGTCACCGTCATGTTCTTTGGCAACGTGGATCCGAAGCTCTTCGACGAACTGAAACTCAAAGACCCCAATCTCCCGCCGCCGAAAGACGGCAGCCCGCCGCCAGTCGAACCACGCGGTGGTCTCGCCGTCGCACGTGAGACACTCATGGCTTATGATCCGGTGAACGATCGCAAAACCGGCAGCGTCCTCGAAGTGAATAAGGTCCCCGCTGAACCCGGCAGCAGCGGCGTGCAGATGAAGATCAAAATGGACATGATGCTCGAAGGCTACCGCCCGAAACGCATTGTGCGCTTTTATCCCGAAACGTGGAAAGTCATCGCCCTGCCCAAAGAAGAAGAATACTTCGGGAAAGAGTGATCATCCCATTTGCAACCGAGCCGCATTTTGTTCGTCCGATTTTGACGCTGATGGCGAGATACATTGATCGTCCCACTGCGTTTGTTTCTTCCCCTGATGAACCGTCCGTTTTTGCTTCTCGCTGTCCTACTGTCTGCCCATTCCCTGTCTCAAGCCGCTGAGGCCCAAAGCCGTGCGGTGATGGATCAGCGTCACAAGGCTTTGTTTCAAGAGACGTGTGTCTCATGCCACGGCCCGGAGAAGCAGAAGGGGAAATTCCGTGTGGACACTCTGTCGTTTGAAATCAAGGACATCGAGACGGCAGAGAGGTGGCAGAAGGTGCTCAACCAGATGAATTCTGGCGACATGCCGCCGGAGGATGAAAAGCAGCCTGCTAATGCAGCCAAGGCGGATTTCCTCGATGACCTGGCCAACGTGATGGTCGCAGCGCGGCGCACTTTGGGGGATCAGAATGGCGTCATCACCATGCGGCGACTGAACCGCCGCGAATACAAGAACACGCTGCGTGAACTGCTCGGCGTGGACGTCAACGTGTCCGATTTACCGGGAGACAGCGGTGCGGGTGGATTTGACACGGTGGGCGCGAATCTCTTCATGTCGGCAAACCAGTTTGAGCAGTACCAGGTGCTGGGGCGCGAGGCTGTGGAGGAGGCATTTGCGTGGCAGGCCGCGGCGGGCGTGGAGAAAAAACTGCACTACGAAGCTGAGACGACGACACCCATCGTGAAGAAGTTCGTGGAGTATCAAATCGATGCCAAAGCGCGGGCTGAGCGCTGGGTCAAAGCGGTGGAGGAAGCAGCGGCGAAACCTGAAAACAAAGACATCGTCGCGAAGATCCGCAAAGAATCGAAAAACGACAGCATCTTTCGCCGCGAGTGGGCGCGGATTCCCGGCGCACCGAATCCGCGAACCTTTGGCTTCGACAAGAAGGGCGAAAACGACGCCGATCTGGCCAACGATTCTCTGAGCGCAGGCTGGCTGAAGTATCATGAGTATTACATGGCGCAACCTGCCGTGGACAAGGGGGCCTATCTCGGCACGCAGACGCGGCATCCGGCAGAGCTGAATGTGAACTACATCGAGCTGCTCGTGCCGTTTGACTGGCCGGTGGGCGATTACATCGTGCGCGTAAAGGCCGCAGCGACCAAGGATGCACCGCCGGAACGGCGCTTTCTCGACTTCGGCATCTATGCACGGACGGGTCGTGTCATGGCCACCCATGAAATCACCGGCACGATAGAAAATCCGCAAGTGATCGAGATTCCTCTGACTCTGACGCGGAGTAATCTGACGCGGGAGAACCGCCTGCTGTTCGTGCGGGAAAAGGGCAGCTGGGACACCAATGAAGAAGGCGGCCGCAGACGTGCGGAGGGGGTGAAGCGCAATGGCATCGGGCCGGAACTCACGCTGTGGGTGGACTGGATCGAAGTCGAACGCATGCCGAAAACCGACAAGCCCAAGCCGCCTGGCATTGCGGCGCTGAGCATTCCGCTGGATGACAAATCGCCTGCGCCTGCTGCACCTGAACTGCGCACGGCGCTGGAGCGGTTTGCCACAGAAGCATTCCGGGGAACAACGCCGCCGAAGGACTACATCGACCGCCTGCTCAGCCTGTATGATGTACGCCGCAAAGCCGGAGACAAGCACAGCGCGGCACTGAAGGAGACACTGGCTGTGGCGCTGTCATCTCCCATGTATCTCTACCTCGCGGAACCCACGCCAGACGAGAAGCGCCGGCAGTTGACGGGCATGGAACTCGCCACCCGCCTTTCCTATTTTCTTTGGAGCGCACCGCCGGATGCCCAGCTGCGTGATCTCGCGCAGCACGGAGATTTGCAGAAGCCGGAAGTGCTCGCTGCACAGACGGAGCGCCTGCTTAATGATCCGCGTTCGGCGGATTTTCTCGAAGCCTTCACGCATCAGTGGCTGGGGCTGGATCGGATCGACTTTTTCGAGGTCAATCGTTCACTGTATCCGCGCTTTGACACCGGCACCAAGGTCGCCGCCAAGGGTGAGATCCATGAAACCATGGCGCACATCATGAGCAACAACACAAGCCTGCGCGACCTCCTGAAGTCCGACTACGTGATGATCAACCGCGTGCTCGCCCACTATTACGGCATCCCCGGCGTGAAGGGAGATGGCTATGAAAAAGTGTCGCTGCCCAAGGATTCGCCACGCGGTGGCCTGCTCGGCATGGCGGCCATTCACTTCATGGGTGGCAACGGAGAGCGCACCAGCCCCGTCGAACGCGGTGCCTGGGTGCTGCGCAAGCTGCTGCATGATCCGCCACCGCCCGCGCCTGCCAATGTGCCTGCGATCACACGGCTTGCAGGCAAAGTGCTCACCACTCACGAGCGTTTGCTCGCGCATCAGGAAGACCCGCAGTGCGCCAGCTGCCACCGCAAGATCGACCCTGTCGGCTTTGGTTTGGAGAACTTCGATGCCGCCGGACAGTGGCGCACCGAAGACAGCTACATGGCCATCGACGCGAATGGCAAACCCGATCCAAAGAGCAAGAAGACCTGGACCATCGAAGCTGCCGCCGCGCTCTACAAAGGCCCCGCGTTCAAAGACTTCTTTGGGCTGCGCGACATCATCGCCTCCAAGTCAGACGCGTTTGCCCGTAGCTTCAGCGAAGCCTTGATTGAGTTTGCACTGGGCCGCCCACCGGGCTTCCGCGATGAGCCGCTCATCGCCGGCATGATCCAGCAGGCCGGCAAAAAAGACCTCGCCATCCGTGAGTTCATTCAAGCTCTGGTCGCAAGTCAGGAGTTTCACACCAAGTAATCTCTCAACGATAAAAGCATCATGAGCACCTCACCCATTCGGCGCCGCCACTTCCTTCAATCCAGCACCGCGCTTATCGCACTGCCAGCGTTGGAATCGCTTGGCTTCCGCCGCTTTGCCTCGGCGGCGGCTCCAGCAGCTCCGCCAAAGCGGTTGGTGTTTCTCGGCTTTGGCTGGGGCATTACGACCGAGAGTTGGTTTCCTGACATCAAGCAACCTGGGACCGATTACACCCTGCCCGAGGGGCTGAAGCCGCTGGCACGGCACAAGGCGGACTTCTCCGTCGTGCAGGGGCTGTGGAACAAGTACAGCAACGACGGCCACTGGGGCAGCACCATGTGGCTCAGCGGCGCGAACCGATTCGGAGAGCCGGGGCAGAACTTCCACAACAGCATCTCCGCCGATCAGGTCGCGGCGGCCAAGCTCGGCCTCGACACGCGCTTTGCCTCCCTGCAGCTCAACGGCAGTGAAAACGCCGAAGCCTCAGGGCATGGCCCCGGGCTCTCCATGGCATGGGATGTCAGCGGCAAACCCATCGGCGGGCACAAAGGCCCCTTGGAGGCCTACCATCGTCTCTTTTCCAAAGACACGACTCCTATCGAGCAGCAGAAGGCCATGCTCGCCCAGAAGCGCAGCGTGCTCGACACCGTGATGGAGAACGCGCGTGTCATGCAGCGCGGCCTCGGCAAAACGGACAAGGGCAAGCTCGAAGAATACTTTCAGGGCATCCGCGACATCGAAACACGCCTGAGCAAAGACGAGCAGTGGATCGGCGTGCCGCAGCCCAAGGCACCGGTTCCAGAGCCTGCCCCCGGTCTCGCGGGAAAAGAGGAGATTAAAATCATGTATGACATCATGCTCGCGGCGATGCAGACGGACAGCACCCGCGTGCTTACTTATCGCCAGCCAGTCAGCACCCTGCTCACCAGCATCGGCATCAAGGTCGCCCCGCACGACATGAGCCATTATCACTCGACCATGGGCGAAAAACTCGAGGCCTCCAAGCAACGCGACCTGACTCAGAGCGATCTTCTCGCCGGACTCATCGACAAACTCAAAGCCACCAAGGAAGCCGACGGCAGTCGTCTCTTTGATCACGTGGCCCTCGCCTACGGCAGCAACATTCGCACGGAACACAACCTCGACAACTGCCCCACGCTCCTCACCGGCGGCGGCGCAGGCATCAAGCTCGGCCACAACATCGTCGCCGCGAAAGACACCCCGCTGTGCAATGCCTGGCTCACCCTGCTGCATGGCGTCGGCGTGAATGTCGAGCGTCATGGCGACAGCTCCGGCGTGCTGAAGAAACTCGTCGCCTAATCTCACCCGCATCATTTCATGAAGTCGTCCTTCCTCGTCGCCGCGTTGCTACTGACGAATCTTCACGCCGCTGACATCGAACTCACCGAGACACTGCAACTGCCCGAATGCCACAGCCTCGGCTGGGTGCGGGCAAATACGCAGGTGAAGGGCCAGAAGAACTGGGATGGTGTACTCGATGAAGCCAAATGGGGCACGCCTTCGCCGCAGCAGGCGGTGGAGCGAAGCTGGGACTGGAAACTCACCGACGAGCAATGGCAGCAGGCCGTGAAGGAAAAGGGCGAAGGCAAAAAGGAAGACGTGAAATTTGATCTCTGGGTGCCTGAGGAGGCCACCGTGGCCAAGGGCATCGTCGTCATGTCCGGCCACGGCAGCGGAGAGAATCTCTTCAAGCATCCCGAACTGCGCAAGATCGCTCGCGAGCTGCATCTGGCGCTTTTCAAATTCGTGGGCAACCCCATGCAGCGCGGCTTCTGGCCACGCAGTCTGCTCTATGAACGTCTGAAGACCTTCGGCCAGAGAGCACAGCATGCCGAACTCGATCACGCACCACTGTTCCTCTACGGCCACTCCAACGGCACCGGCTTCTCCGCCATCTTTTCCGCTGAAAGCACCCGCGTCTGGGGCTGGGTCTCCATGCGTCCAGGCACCACATATCAAGTCTATCAACCCGGCGCCGCCCAGATCCCCGGCCTCGTGATCTTTGGCGAGGTCGATGACTTTTTTGGCCGCCCCTCCAAAGCCGAAAACATGGGAGTCGTGGAAGCCATGCGGAAGAAGCACAACGCGCTGTGGAATTATGCGGTCGAACCAAAGACGGGCCACGGCCCTGGCGACAAAACCTGGCCGCTGGCGTTCTCCTTCCTGCGCCACACCTTCGCCGCCCGCGTGCCTGCGGATACCGATCCGCTCAAAGGCGCGGTGAAGCTCCATGCTCTGACGCTTGAGAGCGGTTCGCTCGGCAAGAACTGGGATGTTACTCAGGGCGGCTATCAAACCCTGACCACGGCGCCCTTCGCTTCATTCGTTGGGGATAAAGGCACCTCCTCCTGGCTCATCAATGCGGACTATGCGGCGGACTGGCAGATGTTTCAGCGCGACGGCCAGATCACCCGGCCCTGAAGAATAAGAGACATTTCCCGGTGAGTGCGTGCGTTTAGACTGCCTTCTCCCCACCTGCCATGATCTCCCGCTCCCATTTCCTGCTCTCTCTCGCCGCATCAGCCTTGTGCACCAGCTCCTCGTGGGCGGCTGACAGCGTCAAAATTGTCCTCGTCGCCGGCAAGGTTAAGATCGAGGACAAGGTCGGTCATCATGACTACCTCGGTGGCTGCCGCCTGATGCAAGCGCTGCTGAAGCAGACACCGGGAGTGGATGTGGTGCTGGTGAACGAAGAGTGGCCTGCCGACGAGAAGGTCTTCGATGGCGCTTCTGCCGTGGTCTTTTACACCGATGGCGGTGGCAAGCAGGCCTATCTGGCGTCACCCGAACACGTGGCCACCGTGCAAAAAATGGCCGATGGCAAAGTGGGCATCGTCAACATCCATCAGGCCGTGGAGTTCACGCCTGCGTTTGCACAGCAGTCGATGAACTGGATCGGTGGCGTTTACAATGCGCTCTCAAGCCGCGGTCATTGGGACAGTGTGCATGATACGTTTCCCAAGCATGCCATCACCAGCGGTGTCACGCCGTGGAAGATCAATGACGGCTGGTTGAACCACTTTCAGTTTCCAGCGGAGATGAAGGGCATCACTCCGTTGGTGTGGTCGGGCAAGGAGAAGCTGGGCTCACCCGAAGGCGGCGACAAGGATGTGGTGGCCTGGACTTATGACCGCCCGAGCGGCGGGCGTTCCTTCAGCTTCAGCGGTCTGGATGCTCACTCAGCCTGGGAGCAGGCAGGCATGCGCCAGCTGGTGATCAATGGCGTGTTGTGGTCGGCAGGCGTGGAGATTCCGGCCACGGGTGCCAAGTGCGAAGCGGACAAGGCGCTGATTGATTCCTTTCAGACTCCACGCATCGCTCCGCCGAAGAAAGTAAAGCCTGAGGCGGTTCCGGCTCCTGCGCCGAAATAAGGCGGCCTGCACAAACGATCAACGCGACCTGAAAATCTCACTGGCGAGCGACTCGACAATGAGAGTGCGCAGACCATAGCCGTCTTTCTTGACGGCCTGGAAAATGTCTTCGATCACGAAGTCATCGACAGGTTCCATGTGGCGGCCGGCAGCGTAGCTGAGAACCTGGCCTATGAGATGGCGCGTGAAGGAATCCTGCCGGCTCGTGAGGAGGATCTTTTTGAAGTCGTAAAAACCGGCATAGGTTTCCCCGGAAGGAAACTCTCCAGTAGAGTCAATCTTCGGAGCCGGCGTCTTGCTCTTGTTGGGTTTGGGATAAGTCGTGCGCCAGCGGCCGATGGGGTCAAAGGTTTCGAGACTGAAACCAAGCGGATCGATCTTGTGATGGCATTCAGCGCAGGTCTTGTCGGCTCGGTGCTTTTCAAGGCGCTCGCGGATGGTGGTGGCACCGTTCACATCGGCGTCGATCGCGGGAACGACATCCGGTGGCGGCGGTGGTTTGATGCCGAGGATGTTTTCCGAAACCCACACCCCGCGCGTCACAGGCGAGGTTTCCACCCCATTGGCACTGACCGTGAGCACACCCGCCATGCCGAGCAGACCACCGCGCTCATGATTGCCGCTGATGCTGACACGCTGGAACCCGTCGGCAATGCGCATCGTTTTCTGCTGCGGCAGGTTGTAGAGTTTGGCCAGCCGCTTGTCGATGAATGAATAATCGGCATCGAGAAACTTGCTCACCGAGCCGTTGTTTCGGACGAGATCGCGGAAAAACATCCGTGCTTCCGTCTTCATGGCTTCGGGAAGGTTTTCAGCGTAAAACACACGCATCGATTCACGTGGCGGCGGCATGCCGCCGAGATCGCGCAGGTTCAGCCAGCCGTCGAGGAACCCGTTCACGAATGATTCGACGCGGTCATCCGCGAGCATGCGCAGGCTTTGCTTTTTGATCTCCTTGGGATCGCTCAGTTTTCCAGACGCAGCGGCTGTCTGCAGCTCTTTGTCCGGTGGTGTGGCCCAGAGTGCGTAGGAGAGACGGGACGCCAGATCGTAAGGGCCCAGCTTCGTCTGCTTTTCATCCGTGACCTCGCTGAGGTAGAGAAACGACGGCGAGCAGAGAATCAGCTTCAAAGCATCTAGCGCGGCCTGTCGCGGAGCCGCCTTTTCACCAATGCGCTTGTCGTAGATCTTTCGGATGCCTGCGCGGTCGGCGTCATTGAGCGGGCGGCGGAACGCACGCTCACCAAAGGCATAAAGTTGATCCAGCGCATGCTCCGCCTGAAAGCCCTGCTCACCGAACACCGTGACTTCCTCCGCACTGCCACCTTTTTCGGGCAGCGGGCCATTAATCTTGATCTCGCCGATGCGGATGTGCGGCAGCTTTCCCTCCCGCAGCAGAAGAGCGCGCCCAACTCCAGATTTCTGCGGTTTGCCCTTGAGTTCGTCTTTGTAGCGCTGGTTGATCGTCACAACAGATGCACGCGACTCATAAGGGCCATTGGGAAAAATAAAGCGCGGCGTCTGTCCGGCCTCAAGCCAGACGCGAAACTTGATCCACGTCGGTTTGTCGTCAGGCACAGTCGCCTGACCAAGCAGAGGTTCGATCGCCTGCGGATAGTGGATGTGCCCCTTGGTAACGTCTCCCGGCACCACCCCCAGAATAAACGGCTCGGAGAAATCGATGCCGAAGATCGCGGGATCGTAGTGCGTGTCGCGGTGCATCGCCTGCGCGTTCACCTCGATGTCGTAGAGCCCCGATTCCGGCACGCCTTTGAGGAAATCCTCAATGTGACCATAGCCACCCTGGCGCGTGTCCGTGTTCGGCTGTTCGTAGAGGCAGAGAAACTGGAAATTGAAGACCTCTTTGTGTGACCCCGTCAGTTCCTCATACTGCACGAAGTGGCCTTTGAAGTCCCAGGCCTTCGGTGGCATCGGCTCCTTGCCAAGGCGTGTTTCCACCAGGCGGTTCGCGGATTGAAAGTACTGGTCCAGCAGGAAGCCGGACGTCACGAGTGATTTGCCAATCGTGTCGATGTGCTCGCTGGCTTTTTCCTTCGGAAAATCAGCCGTGAGTCCGAGGGTGTCCACCCGGCGGCCAAAGAGGGTCGCGAGCGTGCTTTCGTATTCACGATTCGACAATCGCCGCATCACCGTGCGTGCTCCGGAGCTCTCGATTTTGCCACGCGCTGAAGCAACGCCCTGGCGCAGAAAGCGTATGACGCCGAGCCGCTCATCGTCCGTCGGCTGGTCCGCCTTCTTGGGCGGCATCTCCTTCAGGGTGATCTGGTCAATGATGTCTTTGGCGGCGATCAGTTCCGCTTCGCTCTTGAGCGGAAACTTGAAGTGCTCAAACTCGCGGTCCCCCTTCTTGGCATCGGCATCGTGGCATTCCAGGCAGTACTTCCCCATGAACTGAGAAAGCACCTTCGGGTCAGGTTGGTCTGCGGCTTGAGCGAACCCTGAAACGAGAGCGGTTCCCAAGACGAACAGGCTGAATAAATGAAGATGCATCAGCAAACAAAGAATCCCAAATCGCATCTCAAGCAAAAGTACCGGTGCTGTTGCCAAAGGAATCCGTCTCCACACCCATCTTCTGCGCGATGTCCACGAAGAGATTGCACAGCGGCACCTTGTTGATGCCCTCACGCGGCACTTCACGGAATTCGCCGTGCTTGTAGCCGCCACCCGCGAGGATGATGGGCAGGTCGGAGTTCTTGTGCGAATTGCCATCGCCCATGCCGCTGCCGAAGAGCACCGTGGTGGAGTCCAGCAAGGTGCGGTCGCCATCGTTCATCTTCGAGAGCCGCGTGATGAATTTGCCCAAGTGCTCGATCTGATACTTCTCCAGGGTGATCAGGCTCGCGATGGCTTCAGCGTCGTTGCCGTGGTGCGAGAGGCCGTGCCAGTCTTTTTTGATCCCGAGATGCTGCGGCATGAAGTCACCACCGATTTCCAGCGTGGCGATGCGCGTGCTGTCTGTCTGCAGGGCAAGGGCGATCAGCTCATAGAGGATCGGCAGGTCTTCGACGGCGTTGTGATTCGCGGGCTTGTCAAAAGGGGCCTTGGGCTTCGGCTGGCTGACCCAGCGCTGGCGCAGTTCCAGGCGCTTCTCCACATCGCGCACGGAGGTGAGGTATTCATCGAGCTTGTCCTTGTCCTCTTTGTTGACCCGCTTGGAAAGGCTCTTCGCCTCGTCCATCACCGAGTCAAGAATGGATGACTGCACCTGGTTTTCCTGAACACGGCGTTCCTGACGCTCCTTGGAGTCACTGACGAAAAGCTTCTCAAACAACTGCGACGGATTCGTGACCGGTGGCACACGCACACCCGACTTCGTCCAGGCGATCTGGCAGCCGCCGTGAATGCCGCCTTCCGATCCGACCGTCAGCGAGGGAAACCGCGTTTCGAAGCCGATCTCGTCCGCGAGATACTGGTCGATGGTCACATTGCCATCCGGGCGGTTTTGCGCCTCGGAATTCAGCACCCCGGAAAGAAACGAATGCACCGCAAAGTGCCCGCCCTTCACACCGTGATCGAGGCCACGATAAACCGTCATCTGGCTGCGATTTTCCCACAGCGGCTCCAGCAGTGTGGTTTTCTCATACTCGCGGCCTTGGGTGGTCGGGAAAAGCTGTTTCGTCTGATAGCCAAGAAGATTGCCCACGGCCACGAAACGACGCGCTCCGGTGCCTGCACCCTTGGCGGTCTGAACGGCAGAATTGCCGCCTACAGTACCGGCCATGAGTGAAGGGAGTCCCGGCAGGGCGAGCGAGGTGCCCAGAGATTGGAGAATGAAACGGCGTCTGTTCATGATTTGGGGGGCTGACTACTACGTAGCCGGAGCACCCCGTGTTGCAGCAGGAAACACGCCCTTTACTCGGATTTCAGCCCCACGGTATTGACCGCAATCACACGATATTGGTGCTTTTTACCAGCCTCAGGCTCTTTGTCGGTGAAACGCATCTCGACCAGCGGGTTGGTGGGCGTGTCGCTGTATTGCAGGCCTTGGAATACTGGGCGGCCAAAGGGATTCTTTGGCTGCTCCGGCACGGTGCCGATCTCCTTGCCATCGCGCTCGATGATAAAATGGGCCAGACCGCTTTCGAGGTCAGCCTTCGTCTTCCAGGTCAGCACGTTGTCTTTCACCTGCAGCCCCGTGGGTGCAGGCGGCGGGGTGGTATCGGGAACGGTGGTGTCTTTGATATAGACCTCCCAAGCCTTTGCGACTGCTTCATTCGGCAGCCAGACGGCCTTGTCTTTCTCTCCGTTAAACTTGGCGGCAGGAACGGCTTCAGTTCCCAGCAAGGCTGCAAGCCAGGCGTTCTTCGTCGGCATCGGTTTCAGCGCACTTCCGCTCTTTTCCGGCAGTCGCGCTGTGAGGCATGCATCCAGCCAACGGATGGTGAAGTAACGCTGATTGCCGCACTCATGCGTGGTCAAAGGATCGACAGAGATTCCGATAATTCCACCCTTCGCACGCACAACGTTGAAGAACGATTCGTTCGATGCCCAGGCTCCGGCAAAGCGGCCCTCTTTGACCGTTACTCCTTCCTTGGTGCCCAGATTGCACATGATCGGCACTCCAGCGACAGCCTCAGGCAGGGTGTAGGCTTTGATCGTGGGTCGGGCCGGATTGGCCTCCAGCATCGGCACGCCTGAGCGCAGGCATGCTGCCGCCACACGCTCTGGGTGCAGCAGCGTCATGCCACCCGCCCAATGTCCGCCGCCACTATGTCCCCACAGCGCCCATGGCACCTTCGCGAGTTCGGGATGGCCGGACTTTGCCCCGAGATCCGCGAGGGCTTTTTGAAATGCTGCATCGGAGCCATTGCGCGGGTCGCACCACATCTGGCAGTCGGCCTTCTCCGGCTGCTCATAAGACGGTGCCAGCAGGGCGCAGTCATGCTTTCTGGCCAGCGCCTGCCAGTGCAAATCATACGCCCCGGTGAGGCCGGATTTGCATGAGCCTTCACCGCAGCCGTGCTGATGCACGATCACCCCGCGCAACTCCTTCACACCGGGCGGGACCCACACCGTGTAGTTCACCGGAAAGATCAATTCCCCCGGCTGGGTGGAGGCCTCATAACGCACGCGGTAGTAGGGCGGATAAGCCGCAGGAAAAACATCATAGGGCGGCTGCTGTGCTGACAACGAAGCGCTCAGGGCGAGAAATGAGAGGAAAGAAAGAAAACGCATGGAAGCAAACCAACAGGGAATGAAGTGAGAAAGTTGCAAGCGAGACGAGAAATCACGGTGCCGCGCCCGTTCTTCCTGCCCCACCCGATTCAACTCTCCAGCCACGCATCATGAGACCCGCCGCACTTCTCTCTCTTTTCCTATTCGCCGCCGCAGCTTCCGCCGAGGACGGCTTCACCTCCTTGTTCAATGGCAAGGACCTCACCGGCTGGGATGGCGACCCCAAACTTTGGAAAGTAGAAAACGGCGAGGTCATCGGCACCTGCACCGGGCCAGATGCCATGCCAAACAACTCCTTTCTCATCTGGCGCGGCGGCCAGGTGAAGGACTTCGAACTGCACGCCATCGTGCGGGTGGAAGGCGACAACAACTCCGGCGTTCAATACCGCAGCCGCGAGCTGCCGGAGGTCGCCCCGTGGGTCATCACCGGGTATCAGATCGACATCCATCCCGCCACCGAGCACACGGGCATGACCTATGAGGAAAAAGGGCGCGGCATTTTCGGCCTCAATGGCACCAACGTAATGCTCGACCCCGCAGGCGCACTTTGGAAACTCTCCGAACACGAGCCGGTGAAGGTCGATATTTCGCAGTGGAATGAGTACACCGTCATCGCACGCGGGAACCATCTGGTGCACATGATCAATGGCAAGATCACCTCGGAGCTGACCGACTACGATGAGGGCAAGCGTGCCTTGTCAGGTCTTCTCGCCATTCAGCTGCATCGCGGCAATCCCAACAGCGTCCACATCAAAGACCTCCGTCTCAAAGTGCTCCCGGTCACGGAGCCACAGCCCTTCGTTGCGGCGAAGCTTCCAGCTGGAGCGGTGAAGATTGAGAAACCTCGCACGAAAAGCCCGCAGGGCACAGGGCCGGTCCTGCCGCCGACGAAGAAGTGACCGTGTTCAAATTTCATCCGCCCCTCATTTTAATTGTCCGGTTTCGCCACCCACTGCGGGAATAAACACCCGCAACTCCACGTTTGCTCCAACCTGTTATGACCAACCCAGCCACCCTACTGCTCACCCTGTTTTCGCTCGTGACCTTCGCGAGCGCTGCACCACTCGTCTTTGAAGGCACCGAAGGACCTGGCAAAGGGAAGCACATCGTCTTCCTGGCCGGAGATCATGAATACCGCTCTGAAGAGTCCATGCCGGCCATCGCACGCCTGCTGGCCAAGCATCAGGGTTTCAAGTGCACCGTGCTGTTCGACATCGACAAGGAAGGCGACATCGTGGCGGGCGAAGTCGCGAACATGCCGGGGATGGAGGCGCTGGACACGGCGGATCTCGCGGTGGTCTTCCTGCGCTTTCAGCAGTTCCCGGCGGAGCAGATGAAGCACTTTGACGCCTACCTCGCCCGTGGCGGCCCGGTGATCGGACTGCGCACAGCGACGCATGGCTTCAAGACAACAAAGGATGATCCCTTCGCGAAGTATTCTTATGACAGCAAGGTCGCGGGATATGAGCTGGGGTTTGGTCATCAGGTGCTTGGTCAGACCTGGGTGGGCCACTACGGCACCAATCACAAGCAGAGCACGCGCATCGCCATCGTGCCGGACAAGGCTGCGCATCCGATCCTCCGTGGTGTGAAGGACATCTGGGTGCAGGCAGGCGGCTATGTCGGAAAACCGACAGATGGCGAAATCTTGACGATGGCCCAGCCTCTCAATGGGATGACACAAGACTCCCCTGCGGATGCCACCAAGCCACCGATGCCCAGCGAATGGACACGCACCTACAAATCCGCCTCCGGTAAATCGGGCCGCGTCTTCACCACACTCTACGGCACCTCGGAAGACATCACGAATGAAGGCTATCGCCGTATGATAGTGAACGGCATCTTCTGGGCCCTGGGTCTGGAGGACTCGATCAAGCCTGATCTCGATGTGTCATTCGTCGGCCCCTTCAAGCCAAACACATTCGGCGGCGGTGCCTATGCTCATGGCGTCAAACCCGAGATGTATGCAGGCTTCACCTCGCAGATTCCTGCAAATAACAACACGAGGAGCACCAAAAAAGCCAAGCAAGAAGAAAAGCCAGAAGCGAAAGCCGATGGAACAGCCAAAGTATCTCTCACCACAGGCAAGCCAGCGCGCTACGTGCGCGTTGAACTTCCTGGAGACAAACGCACGCTGACACTGGCAGAAGTTGAAGTCATGAGCGGTGGCAAGAATGTCGCCAAAGGCGGCAAGGCGACTCAATCGACCACCGCCGGCGGTTCGGCAGAACGCGCGTTGGATGGCAACAAAGATTCCAACTGGGGCAAGGGTGGACAGACACACACCAAGGAAAACCTGCCCAACACCTGGTGGGAAGTGGATCTGGGCGCAGCCTTCGCAGTGGATTCGGTGGGCATCTGGAACCGCAGTGGTTTTGAGCACCGTCTTGATGGCTTCACCCTGAAACTGCTCGATGCAGATCGGAAGGAAGTCTTTGTGATCAGCAACGTGGCCGCGCCAGAGTCGATGGTCATTGATGTGAAGGGCGGCGGCAAAACGACCTACCTGACCTACGATGGCAAGCCGGGCAAGGCAGCCGCAAAATCCAGTGGCGGTGGTGCTGCTCCTGTGAAGGAGCCTGAACTGGCCGAGGTGCCAGCGGACTACAAAGACCCGGCACCGTTTGCCTTTGGCAAAGGTGAAGTGGTTGCCATTCTGGGCAATGGCCTGCCGGACCGCATGCAGCACGATGGCTGGATGGAAACGCTGCTGCAAAGCCAGCTTCCCGATCTGCAAGTGCGCTTCCGCAACATGAGCACCAGTGGCGACCGCCCAAACAGCTACCCGCGCAGCAGCGGTGCCACGCATATGACGGATTACCTGCGCCATGTGAAGGCGGATGTCGTGTTCGGCTTCTTTGGCTACAACGAGTCCTACGACAACAAGCCGGAGGAGTTTCAGAAGCAGCTCGTCGAGTTCGTGAAGAAGACACGCGGCAGCAAGGCGAACGGCAAATCCTTCCCGCGCATCGTGCTCTTCAGCCCCATCGCCCATGAAGATACGCACAACGTAAACGTGCCGGACGGCAAGGCACACAATGCGCAGCTCGAAGCTTACACAAAAGCCACTGAGGCAGCGGCGAAGGAAGCGGGCGTGGCGTTTGTGGACCTGTATCATCCCTCGCTGGAGCTGTTCAAAGCCGCGAAGGAGCCGCTTACTATCAACGGCGTGCATCTTTCCATCGAAGGGGATCGCCATCTCGCGGAAGTCATCGCCAAGGCATTGCTCGGCAAACAGGTGAGCGCCTCACCTTCCATGGAACCACTCCGCGAAGCCGTGATGGACAAGGAGCTGCACTGGTACAACCGCTACCACGCCTCCGACGGCAATGACGTCTGGGGCAGCCGCTCCACGCTGAGCTTTGTCGATGGCCAGAACAACGCCGTCGTGCTGCAGCATGAGCTGTCGATGCTCGACGTGATGACGGCAAACCGTGACGAACGCGTGTGGGCTCGCATCACCGGCGGCGATAAAAAGATCGACGACAGCAACGTGCCGAAACCCGTGCCGGTTGTCTCCAACGTCGGCGGCGGCAGCAAGAGCAGCAGCGCACAGAAAGAAGGCACGCTGAAGTACCTCAGCGGCGAAGAGGGCATCAAGCACATGGCGGTGAAGAAGGGCTTTGAAGTCCATCTTTTCGCCGATGAGTCCCGCTTTCCGCAGATCGCGAATCCGGTGCAGATGCAGTTCGACACCAAGGGCCGCCTGTGGGTGGCCGCATGGCCGACCTATCCGAAGTGGGAGCCACTCAAGGAGATGAACGACGCGCTGGTCATCCTGCATGACGATAACAACGACGGCAGCGCCGACCGTGCCACGGAATTTGCCCGCGTGCAAAATCCGCTCGGCTTTGAGTTCTGGAACGGCGGCGTTCTCGTCACACGCCAGTCGGAGATTCTTTTCCTCAAGGATACCGATGGCGACGACAAGGCGGACGTGCAGACGATCATGCTCATGGGCCTGGACAGCTCCGACACACACCATGGCGCGAACAATCTCATCTATGGCCCCGATGGCGGTCTCTACTGGCAGAGCGGTGTCTTCATGCAGCACAATTACGAGCACCCTTGGGGCCCTTCGCTCAACTCCGGCGCCTCGGCCATGTATCGCTTTGATCCACGCCGCTTCACCATCGCCAAGCATGCGGACAATTCACCGAATCCGCACGGCACCGCGTTTGACTCCTGGGGCTATCAGTATGCCACGGATGGCACGGGAGGCCGCGCTTACCAGGTGCGACCCGAAGGCAACGGCTTCAAAATGTATGAATTGCTCAAGAAGGAAGTGCGCCCAGTGACCGCCTGTGAGGTCGTCAGCAGCACGCACTTCCCTGAGTCAATGCAGGGAGACTTCCTCATCTGCAATGTCATCGGCTTCCTCGGTGTGAAGCATTACCATCTCGAACGTGACGCCGACAAAGGCACCGTCTGGGGCGAACCCGCAGGCGATGAGCTCAAGGTCAAAACCACACAGGCCGATGGCACCGTCACCGAAGAGACCTCACGCGGCTTCCTCATGAGTGGTGACAAAAATTTCCGCCCCAGCGATGCCGTTTTTGCACCCGATGGCTCGCTCTATCTCAGCGACTGGCAGAACGTCATCATCGGCCACATGCAGCACAACGTGCGCGATCCCAACCGCGACCACGCCCATGGCCGCGTCTATCGCATCACAGCCACAGGCCGCCCGCTGCAGAAGATCGTTCCCGTGGACGGCCAGCCGATCCCTGCGCTGCTGGAAAATCTCAAACACCCCGCCGACGGCGTGCGCCACCGCACCCACATCGAGCTCAGCGAGCGCGACACGAAGGAAGTCATCGCCGCCACGCAGGCATGGATGAAGCAGTTTGATCCGACCAAGAAGGAAGACGCCCACCACCTGCTCGAAGCGCTGTGGATTCATCAGCAGCACAACGTGCGTAATGTCGAACTGCTTGGCCAGTTGCAGAAGTCTCCCGAGCTGCATGCTCGCAACGCTGCCAACGTCGTGCAGCATCTCTGGTTCAACGTCGAGGCCTCCATGCATGGCGGCGTCATCGCAGGTGAAGTGGAAGAGAAGGCCGGGAAGTCCGGCGTCCTCAGCGACACCCCCGAACTCACCACCATCCGCGTCGCCACCATTCCTGAGCGCATGATGTACGATGTGAAGGAACTCAGCGTGAAGGCTGGCAAGAAAGTGAAGCTCACCTTCGCCAATCCCGACTTCATGCCGCACAACATCCTCCTGGTGAATCCCGGCAAAGCTGAGGAAATCGCCACCAAAGCCATGGCCCTCGGTGCCAAAGGCTTCGACACCGGCTTCATCCCCGAAAGCACCGACATCCTCTGGCACAGCAAGCTGCTCGACCACGGCAAAGAACAAGTCATCGAGTTCACCGCGCCCACCAAGCCCGGCGACTACCCCTATGTGTGCTCGTTCCCTGGCCATTACCTTATCATGCGTGGTGTGATGCATGTGAAGTAAGCGCTTCGCGAATTTCCACATCAGGCTCTCCTCTTGGGAGCTTCGCAGCTAGCATCCTTCGTTGTCCGGTTTTGCACCGCAATGTGAGGTGAATCCGTGCGTTCATCAAAGCCTCCAACACTATGATCAAGCCCGCCGCCCTTTTTCTCACCCTGGCGACTCTCGCTTACGCTGCAGACGCACCGAAAACGCCGCTTCGCAAACCGGCTATGGCGGTGAATCCGCTGGATGCGAAGAACACAGACACGGGCAAGCCCCCGCCTCCTGAAGACCCGGCGCTGGCAAAGTACTACATGGAGGAAAAATCCGCGCCGCTGCCTCCAGTGACTGCTGCAGTCGACACCCTTCTGCCGCTGGTGCTGCAGAAGGGTGATCACGTCGTGTTCATAGGCAACACGCTGTTCGATCGCGGGGCGCAGTTCCCGTATTTCGAGGCCATGCTGCTCAAAGGACATGCTGACAAACAACTCGTGGTGCGCACGCTGGCGTGGTCGGCGGATGAGGTGGATCTGATGCCGCGCCCGACGAACTTCGGCACGCTGAACCAGCACCTGCATGCACAGAAAGCGGATGTCATCTTCGCGGCGTTTGGCTTCAATGAATCCTTCGGCGGGCTGGAGAAGCTGCCGGATTTCAAGCTGCGGCTCACCGCGCTGGTGCAGGAGTTGAAGACGCATGCCTACAACGGCAAGACGGGGCCGCGTGTGGTGCTGGTGTCGCCCATCGCCAATGAAAATGTGCCGGGCGTCCCGGCGGCTGACATGAACAACGCCCGGCTTGCCGCTTACACACAGGCAATGAGTGAAGTCGCTGCCGCTCAGAAGGTCGGTTTTGCGAATGTATTTGAGCCGATGCTTCCTGCGATGAAGGGTCTCACCTTCAACGGCGTACATCTGGAGGACAAGGGCTACGCGGTGTTTGGCGAAGCGCTTTACCGCGCCACCTTCGAAGTCAGCGCTCCAGAAACCACGCCTGAACTGCGTGCAGCCATCGCGGACAAGAACCGGCAGTTTTTCCAACGTTACCGTCCGCTGAACGGCTTCTACTACACGGGCGACCGCAACAAGGACTACGGCTATCTCGACTTCCTGCCCGCCATGCGGAGCTTTGATGTCATGGTGGCAAATCGCGACCAGCGCATCTGGGCCATCGCACAGGGCAAAAGCTTCGCTGGTAAAAAGGTCGATGACTCCAATGTCCCGGAGATGCCCGCGACGAAGGAAAGCAAAGGGGCGAACGACTGGATGACACCCGCTAATGAGCTCGCCGCATTCAAGGTCGATCCACGTTTCGAAGTGAACCTGTTCGCAAGCGAAGAGCAGTTCCCCGAAATCGCGAACCCCATTCAAATCCGCTGGGACACTCAGGGCCGCATGTGGGTGAGCACTTCACAGGCCTACCCGCATCTCTACCCCGGCCAAGAGCCGAAGGACCGCCTGATCATTCTCGAAGACACGGACAACGATGGACGAGCCGACAAATCAACGGTGTGGGCGAACAACCTGCACATTCCGCTGGCCTTTGAATTTGGCGATGGCGGTGTGTATGTCTCCGACGAGCCGCACCTCACCTTCCTCAAGGACACGGATGGCGATGGCAAGGCGGACTTCAGCCGCCAGGCCTTCACCGGTTTTGGCACGGAGGACTCCCACCATGCGCTGCATGATTTTGTCTGGAGCCCGGATGGTGATCTCATCATCCGTGATTCCATCTTTCTTCACTCCCAAATTGAAACCGCCTACGGTCCCGTGCGCCTCGACAACTCCGGCTGGTTCCGACTGCGCACCGACACGCAAAAGCTCAGCACCTTTGGCAGCTACCCGAGCACGAATCCCTGGGGCGTGACCTTCGACGACTGGGGCCATCACATGGCCAGCCATCCCATTTTCGCCAGCGCCTTCCACGCCACCAATCCGCCCTATCCCGAACAGCATCCCGGCGCTGGCAAAATGCCCGCCTACTCCGGCACCTGCGGCCAGGAGTTTGTCGATTTCGATTTCTGGCCGCAGGAGCTCCAGGGCGGCTTCATTAAGGCGCGCTACAAACCCACGAACAACATCGAGATGCATCAGTGGATCGAAATGGACGACCATTATGAGGAAAAGAAACTCGGTGATCTCATCTTCTCCACCAACCTCAGCTTCATTCCCACCGATGTGAAGGCTGGCCCGCGTGGCGACTTCTACATCTGCGACTGGTACAACCCCATCAAAGGCCACGCACAGTACTCGCTGCGTGATCCACGCCGCCTGCGCACCAGTGGCCGTATCTGGCGCATCGTGCCAAAGGGGGCGAAGCTCGCGGAACCGCCAACGGTGGTCGGCGCACCGATCCCCGCGTTGCTCGATCTCCTGAAGAGCCCACACTACCGCTGGCGCTATCAGGCCAAACGCGAGCTGCATGAACGCTACGCCGCCGAGGTCAAGACCGCACTGGATGCCTGGGTGGCCAAACTCGACCCCAAGGATGCCCGCTTCCGCCATCATCAGCTCGAAGCCCTGTGGACCTACCGCACCCTCAGCACGGAAAACACCGCCCTGCTCAAAGAACTCCTCAACTGCGAAGAGCACCACGCGCGCGCTGCTGCGACAACTCAACTGCGTTACGTCGATCTGCCAGATCGCATCGCACAACTCAGCGCCCGTGCGAATGACGACAACGGGCTCGTACGCATGGAAGCCGTCATCGCCGCGAGCTACATCGGCACCGAAGACGCGCTGAATGCCCTGCTAGGTGTGCTAGATAAGCCCATGGGCGAACACCTCACCTATGCCGTGCGCACCGCACTCGGCAGCGAGGCGCTCTCACGCCACTGGAAAGGCAAGGATAACGATAAGATCACCGCATTCATGGACGCCTTTGCCGCTACCTACAAACGCGGTCCTTTCGAGAAGAAAAAGACCCTCGAGGAAACCGCTTTCGACAAGCAGCCGGGAGTCGCCAAAATCACCATCAACTGCGTGCGCGAACGCATGCTCTTCGACAAAACCGAATTCAACGTGAAGCCCGGCCAGCCCGTGAGCCTCGTCTTCAACAATCCCGACGCCACCGCGCACAACCTCGCCATCTGCCAGCCGGGCAGCGTGGAAGAAATCGGTCTCGCCGGCAACGAAATGGCCAAAGACCCCGAAGGCATCAAAAAGGATTTCATTCCATCGACGGACAAGATTCTGCATCACACCAAGCTTCTCAATCCCAACGCCAGCGAGACGCTGCGTTTCTCCGCTCCTGCCAAGGCCGGCGACTATCCTTATCTATGCACCTTCCCCGGTCATTGGGTTATCATGCGTGGGGTCATGCATGTGAAGTAATTCATCAGCCTTTCTTCGCCCTTTTCTTTTTGGCTGGCGGCTCTGGAAGCGCATCCAAGCTGAGGTCGATGCCAAAAATTGCCGAGAGATCAGCGCCAGCCAGATCGCCGCTGCTGTTGGAGAGATCGGTGATGGCAGCGCTGCTGGCGTTGGACAGCAACTCTGCCTGATCCACACCACGAAGAGTGAATAGCAGTTCCGGCTTCGTGTCGAGCAGCACACCTACTCCGTAGAGCACCGCTGAGACGTGTTTGCACATATCCGCATGGTCGGGACAAGAGCAGTTGAAACGGATCTCTTTCGGCTTTGGGAACAGGCCGCCGTCTTGATCGGTGAGCACCTTCATCAGGCCATCGCCCAGTTTGCCAGCGAGCAAATCTAGCATGGAGCCCACCTGCCCTGCACTCGATTGCACGATCTGCTGCCATTGCTCTTTCGGCAGCGGTTTGATCGTGATGCTCGTGTCATACAGTTCAGATCCCGCAACCACCGCGCTCAGTTTTCCCGGTTCGATTTCCAGGTTGTACACGTTCCCTTGACGCAGGTAACTGCGGCCACGTGGCAGCCGCGATTCATAGACCTGATACGATTCCAGATTACGGCACCAGGCCTGTCCCCAAAACGTCGTGCTCAGTTTTTTCTGCCCCGCTGGAGCTGGCAGCGCCTCAAACTTCTCGCCACGCTTCTGCCGCTTCGCGATTTCGCGCTGCAGCCTCTTCTTGCGCTCTTGTGCCTCTTCGTAGTCCCAGGACATGGTGCCGTTTTACACGACAGCGGAGTTCACATCAAGAGCGGCCAGACTCAGCAATTCTTCTGCGCTCATGTCGGTGAGCAGTTTTTCTGCTCCGCCGTCGCCGGTGATCAGGTCGTGGGCGAGGCTCATCTTTTCTTCGATCAACGCGTCGATGCGCTCTTCTATGGTCCCCTGGCAGACAAATTTGTGAACCATGACGTTCTTTTTTTGACCGATGCGGAAGGCGCGGTCGGTGGCTTGGTTTTCGACGGCGGGATTCCACCAGCGGTCAAAGTGAATGACGTGGCTGGCGGCGGTCAGATTGAGGCCAGTGCCGCCGGCTTTGACGCTGATAACCATGAAAGGAGGGCCGTCGGGCTGCTGGAAGGATTCGACCAACTGCGGGCGCTTTTTCACAGCGGTGCCGCCGTGCAGGATGAGGCCCTCGCGGCCAAAGACGGTTGCAAGGAAGCGCGCCAGAGGGTCACAGGTCTCCTGGAATTGCGTGAAGATGAGCGCGCGTTCACGGCGTTCGGCGAGTTCGCTGCAAATTTCCGCCAGGCGCGTGAATTTGCCACTGTCTGCGGGGTTCCAGGCACCGTCGCCGTTCCAATGGCTGGGGTGATTGCAGATCTGTTTGAACTTCAGCAGGAAGCCGAGCACGAGGCCCTGGCGCTTGATGGGTTCCATCTCCTTGTCGGTGAGCATTTTAGCGAGTTGATCAACGAGCTTCGCATAGATCGTGGCCTGCCGTTTGGTGAGGCCGCAGAAGGCTTTGGTTTCGATTTTGTCGGGCAGATCGGTGATGATGCTGCGGTCTGTCTTCATGCGGCGCAGGATGTAGGGCTGCACGAGTTTGCGCAGTGGTGCAAAGCCGGTGCTGCTTTTGGCGCAGCGTTTCACGGCATCGGCAAAGGCTGCGGAGCCGCCGAGGAGGCCGGGATTGAGGAAGTCGAAGAGGCTCCATAGGTCGCCGGGACGGTTCTCCACGGGTGTGCCAGTCAACGCAATGCGAGTGGGTGCAACCAGGCGCTTCACGGCTTTGGTGCTGGCGCTGCCGGGATTCTTGATGGCCTGGGCTTCATCGAGGATGACGATGCTCCAGGGGTGCTGCTGCCAGGATTCGGTGCGTTGCAGGAACTGGTAGGTGGTGAGCATCGCATCGCAGTTGCGCAGAGCTGCGCCAGGTTGCAGCACGGCGAAATCGAGTGCTTCGCGGGAGGTCTGGGATGGGTGGGCGATGAAGAGTTTTAGGTCGGGGGCGAATTTTGCCACCTCGGCCTTCCAGTTGCCGATGAGGGAGGCGGGGACGATGAGCAGGGCGGGGGCTGCTCTTTCTTTCTGCCGGGCGAGCAGCAGTGCTATGACTTGCAGCGTCTTGCCAAGACCCATGTCATCAGCGAGGCAGGCACCGAGGCCGAGGCGGGACATGAATTGGAGCCAGGCGAAGCCTTTGAGCTGGTAGGGACGCAAAGTTGCACAGAGATTCGGCGGCGGTGGTGATGTTGCAGGATCGCGCATCTGGTGGAGCACAGCGGCAAGGTTCTTGCCGGCCACGATTTCGCTCCAGTCATGCACCAACTCGGTGTTTTCCTGGACATCGGTCTCCTTACGTGTGTCGAATCCCGCAAGTAATCGCATTCCGTCGAGGAAACCGATGCCGCCTTCGCCGGTGGCATGCTGAACCCTTTGCCAGTGCGACATCACCTGCTGGAGTTGGGCGCCATCGACCTCGATCCAGCGGCCGCGGAGTGAGACCAGGCCGGTGTCGGAGCTAAGGAGTTTTTCCCATTCGGCGGCGGTCAGGGGTTCGCCTTCGAAGCTGGCGGCGATTTTGAAGTTGAGCAGGGCTCCGGCATGAAGGGAGGTTTGCTTTGGGGCATCAATGGTGACTGAGACGGCGGGGCGCGGGCCTTTGCCGCTGCGCCACCAGTCGGGGAGTTTCATGACGATGCCGCTCTCTTGAAACACGGCGGTCTCACGCAGCACACGGAAGGCTTCCTGCGGCGACATGGCCATGGGTTGAAAGAGGCGCTTTGTTTCCAGCCACTCGCGGAGGAGTTTGGATTTTTCTGCGGCGGTGCGCACCGGGGCCAGGAGGGCGTTGAGTGCGGTTTGATCTTTTTGACCGGAGTAAAGTTGGAGCGCACGTGCGAGCGGCAGGTGCTGGGGCTGGCCGGTGGCGCTGAGTTTCTCAGTGAAGGTGGCCAGGAAGGCGAAAGGGCGCTGGGTGTCGGTCTTGTTTTCGGCGAGATGAAAGGTCACGCGGCCGACGACATGCCATGCCGGGCATTCTTCACGCAGCCAGGCTTCAATGCCTTGAGAAGCAAGCTGGGCGACGTGCTGGGACAGATCGAGCCACCAGCGTTTGAGAACATCTGGGGTGAGATATTCGGCACCTGCGAAAGGCGGCGCTGTGGCGATGAAGGCTTCGAGCTCGGCAGGCACGAGGGTATTCAGCGCATCCTTGGTCTGGCAGAGGCGGGTGAAGAACTGCTGCCCAAATTCGCGCAGCCATTTCCAGGCTGGCTCCAGCTCGGCGGTGAGGAGATCGGTGCTTAAAACGCGAAAAATGGCGCTCGGAGAGTCAGCGGCGGCGATTTTCTTGTCCGCCGCCGATTCCGCCACGCCTTCGTGGGAGAGAAAACCTGCGGGGGTGAGGACTGGGGCGAGCATGGGCTGTGTTTGGACGAGGAAGTGATGTCAAACAAGACTTGGGAATGTGGAAATTCAGCAATCGTCGTTTCCCAAAGGCCACTGTCCATGCTATCGCTCCGGTTCCCCCGCCGCTGACCGGCGAGGGGCTCAATTCTCCGCATGTCCAGCCTCATTACCGACCTTCCCGTTCTGCTCCGCCCATTCGATGCACGCACCCGTCAGGAGGCGGAACGACTCGTCGATGACGATGCCGTGCGGGGTCTGGAACTGTTGGAAGACGAAATGATGGCCGAAGTGCGGCTGGATGATCGCCCGGCCCAGGTGCGCTGGCTGCGCGGCGAGCACGGCTGGCACGGTGAAACCGACGTCGATGAGGATGAGGATTTGGAAAATCTGGCTCTGTGCACCACGCTGGTGGCGTTGCAGCGCCGCGAGGCGCGTGGCACACTGCCGCTGATTCCGGTGGAAGAGGAGGACTTTGAGCATCTGCTTACCGCCAAGCTCGAACGCCCGCTGACGCCGGATGAGGAAAACTATCTGAGCAAGATGGAGAAGCGCTACGAGCGCGTGCGCCTGACCGGCAAGATCTTTGACCAGGACATGGTGCGTCTGCATCCGAAGTGGGCGATCCAGAGCCTCGAACCCGTGGCGCTGTGGCCTGAAGCGCCAAAAACTCTGCGTGAGTTCTGGAATTACATCGCGCTCGCGCTCGCCGACAAAGGGCTCGCCGCACCCGCTTTCCTGCGCGGCATGTCTGACATCGACGGCACGCGCGAAGCCTTGCGTGAATGGCGGCATGCCAGCACAGTGCCCACGTGGCAGAAGCGCATCCGCGAATTCATTGATTCGCGCCAGGATGACCGCCATGCCCACCGCCAGCCGCCGCGTGTGTGCGACTTCCGCCTGCTCGTCACGGTGAATGATGCGCGCCTGCAGATGCGCCTCGAAAGTGACCCGCCCTCCCCTTACATCACCGTCGATGCCGCGCTGCTCGACAATCTGCGCCGCGAGCATCGCGATGGCCGCATTGTGACATCGGGTGGCTCGGAGCTGCTGTTCGTTTCCTGCCTGGCGCAGAGTGCGGAGGACTGGAATGATTCCTTCCGTCTGGAGTCCAAGCATCATGCGCAATGGCTGGCCACGCTGTTCCAGCAATCGGCGCTGCATGAGCGCATGATCACCCTGGATGAAGCGCCCTTTCAGAGGGTGGCTGAGCCACTGAGCTGGGTCGCGCGCCTGAGTGCCAATGGGTTGAACCTGACCCTGCAGCTCGAAACCTCAGACGGCACCCCTGCCCCGCTGCCGCTGCGCATCCTGCGTGGCGTGCAGACGTTGTACCTGAGCTCGGACACGTTGTTCAGCGGCCCAGTGTGGCTGAATGATGAGTCACGCATCGACGCCGGAGTCACCATGCCGCTGGAGGCGCTCGCCACCGCCGAGGGCATCGCCTTCATGCGTGAGATCGACATCCCGGTGCCGGACGCGATCAAGAGCCGTGTGCGGCATGAAGATCTGCATGTAAACATTTCCGCCGCCTGCCTGGCCAAGACCTCGCAGTCCAGCGGCGCTGAGTTTGTCACCTTCAAAGCCGAGGCGGTGGATGGTGAAGGCCGCGTGCGTGAAACGCTGCGCTTTTCCGGCTGGCAGCCGGTGGATGAAAAAAAAACGACTGAACCCGACAACACCATCGTCTGCCGCGACCGCCGCGCCCTGAGAGACGCCGAGGAGCTGATGAACCAGCTCCGCCGCACCTGGGACATGGAAAATGATGCCTGGCGCGTGCGCATGGCGAAAGATTTCCCCGACGTGTTTCATGGCTGGGCCGCGCAGCTCCCGGAAAACGTCAGCCTGAAGACGGATGACAGCCTGAAGTCCATCCTCGCGGACCCGCTGATCGCCCGTGTGCGGCTGGAGGCTACCCAGGCGGGCAGCATCGACTGGCTGGATCTGCGCCTGGTGTTTGACATTGAAGGCATGGATCTGAAACCTGCGGACATCCGCCGCCTGATCGCCGCGAAGGGTGACTTCGTGCGCCTGGCCGATGGTTCCTGGCGCCGGGTGAAGCTGGAACTCAGTGATGAGCAGCAGGAAATGCTCGACCGCCTCGGCATCGACCTCAATGAGCACAGCGACGAGACGCATCGCCTGCACTGGCGGCAGCTTGCGCAGGAGAATGCGGCGGAAATCGTCAATCCGAAGGCCTGGAGCAAGATCGTCGAACGCATGGAAGAGGCGAAGCTGGATGCGCGCCCACCGGTGCCCGAGGGACTGAACGTCACGCTGCGTCCTTATCAGGTCGATGGTTTCCATTTCCTGACCTACCTCACCTCCAACCGCTTCGGCGGCATCCTGGCCGATGACATGGGCCTGGGCAAAACCTTGCAGGCCATCACGTGGGTGCTGTGGCTGCGGTCGCGCAAAAAAGCCGACGGCCCGCACCTGCCGGTGCTCGTGGTCTGTCCGAAATCCGTGCTCGACGTGTGGGCGCTGGAATTCAAAAAAGGCTCGCCAGACTTGCGCGTGCTCGTGCTGCATGACCGCGATCTGTTTGATCTGAACCTGGTGATGACGCAGATCGATGTGGTGGTGATGAACTACGCGCAGATGCGCGGCTTTGATGGCGAACTCGCCGCCATCCGCTGGCTCGCAGCCATTCTCGACGAAGGGCAGCAGATCAAGAACCCCGACTCCAAGGCCGCCAAGGCCGCGCGCCAGATTCGTGCTGACAACCGCCTGGTGCTGACCGGCACGCCGCTGGAAAACCGCCTGCTCGACCTGTGGAGCCTCATGACTTTCGCCACGCCCGGAGCCCTGGGTGAGCGCGCCTACTTCCACCGCCACTTTGACCGCCGCAAAGACCCGCGTGCCTCGGAGCGCCTCGCTGCGCGCCTGCGCCCCTTCCTGCTGCGCCGCACGAAGTCCCAGGTGGCCCGTGACCTGCCTTCCCGAAGTGAAGAAAACCTGCTCAGCGAAATGAGCGGCCGCCAGGCGGAACTTTATAAGGAGGAGCTGGCCCGCGCGCAGCACATGGTGCTGAACAGCTCCGGCTTTGACATGGTGAATCGCCGCCGCTTTGCCATTCTACAGGCCCTCACGCGCCTGCGGCAGATTTGCTGCCATCCCGGCCTGGTGGACAAAACCGCCGAGAATGAAGAAAGCGCCAAGCTAACCTCCACGCTGGAGCTGATCCAGGAACTGCATGATGAAGGCCACAAGGTGCTGCTCTTCAGCCAGTTCGTGTCCATGCTGAAGATCATCCGCACCAAGCTGGAAGAGATGAAGCTGCCCTACCACTGGCTCACCGGAGCCAGTGTGGACCGCGCAGGCATCGTCAAAGCCTTCCAGGAAGATGAAAACGCCAGCGTGTTCCTGCTCTCGCTCAAAGCTGGCGGCAGCGGTCTGAACCTCACCGCCGCGTCCTACGTCATCCTGTACGATCCGTGGTGGAATCCTGCGGTGGAGAACCAGGCGATTGACCGAGCGCACCGCATCGGCCAGACGCAGCCGGTCATGGCCTACCGCATGCTGACGAAGAGCACGATCGAGGAAAAGATCATGACCTTGCAGCACAAGAAGAACCTGATGGTCAACAATGTCCTGGGTGAAGGCGGGTTTACCAACCTGCTGCAGAAGGAAGATTTTGATTTCTTGTTCGACATTGAGGCGGAGAAAGTGGTGTAAACGCGGCAAGTTCAGAAGTTGCCGCGCGTTCCGTGCGATGCATAACCGCCCCTGTGGCAGCCTAAACCTCAGCACCTATTTTCTGGTCCGCCCTTGTGGCATCAGGAGCACCAAGTCGGCCGCCGCTTCGGCATCTCTGAGGAGCGTCTTGCGTGGCATGCCTATATGTGCACGCATGGTCAGGCCACGAGCAAAATCCGTCACTTGGATCGCGCGCTCGGCCACAGGAAAGTCGGACGGGATTTCTCCGGCAGTGATCCCGTCCCGGAAACGACCTTCTACCAGCGCGGCACCACCGGCGGCCGCTTTTTGCAGGAACTTCCGAACCTCATCGTCGTTCACAAGCGGCGCGACGCACACGAGAAGACATCCCTGTGCTGACCCTTTTTCGGTAGCGCTTTCGACAGCGTATCTCAGGAAGGCGACGATCGAGTCGCGAAGACTTTGTGGCGAGAGGAGTGCCTTTGCGGCCGATGCGCCCTTCCTTTCCGCATACGCCTTGAGGACGCGCAAGAATATTGCCCGCTTGTCGCCGAAGACGGCATACAGGCTCGGCCTTCCCACGCCCATCCCGACGACGAGATCGTCGATTGTCACGCCGTCGTAGCCCTTCGACCAGAATACCTGGGTCGCCTTTTCCAGCGCCCCCATCTCGTCGAAGCTGCGTGGTCGTCCACGCGGTTTAGAGGTTTTTTGAAACATATAGTTCTAAATTCATTGACACATGTTATTTGCCATACCAATATCTAACCGAACAGTTCTAAAATAACAAGCTGGCTTTGCATTTGCGGGCCTCACGAGTCGATCTCAACCTTTTACCACGAGTCGCCCATGAAACATTCTATCGCTCTCGTCACAGCAGGCTGGGAAAACAATACTTCTAAAGGACTGTCATTAATCACCTGAAAAGAATAGAAAACATGAACGAAAGCATCTTAATAACCGGAGCAAATATTGGGCTTGGGAAAGAGACTGCCCGACAGTTAGCATTGAAAAAAGAAACCAAAAAAGTCATTCTCTTTTGCAGGAATCAAGCGAGGGCAGAGGCAGCAAAAAAAGACCTTGAGGAGAAAACGGGGGAAAAGATTTTTGAAATCATTATTGGGGACGTCACGGATGCAAATTCTGTAAAAAAAGCAGTAGAAGAAATAAAGGAACCTCTTGATGCAGTCATTTTAAATGCAGGCGGAGTCGTTGGGAAAACGGCTGCGAAAATGACGCCTTCCGGCATGAATGAATTAGCTGCTACGAATATTTTAGGTAATGTCATTTTAGCGGAAGAACTAATTAAACGTGATAAGTTAAGGAAAGCAGTTTTATGGTTCTTCACGACTTTTAATGGGTGGAAGAGCACTGTAAAAGTTGAGGATGAACACCGCGCAAAGCCTCAATGACCATTATCGTCTGCTGCTGGGACTCGACAAGAACTGGGAGGTTGAGAGC